>Ga0101943_1000077_pt1 | contig 282673 bp, 217 predicted proteins | sample DewCreD2012metaG_5_FD_75244 | JGI IMG/M metagenome (GOLD analysis project Ga0101943, IMG submission 75244) | Hot spring sediment bacterial and archeal communities from British Columbia, Canada, to study Microbial Dark Matter (Phase II) - Dewar... ... | reverse complement strand
GCATTAGCGAATCGGCAAAAGACGCCACTTGCGCCGGCCGGGTGGTTCGCTTCCAGCTGGTGGTGGAGCGGCATCCGACAGCCGACCGCCTGGTCCTCAACGCCACGAACCTGATGCCGGTATAAATGGCGTTTGCTTGCTTGGCGGTCCCAAGGAGGTATGAGCGGTGCAAAGCAGCGGGTGATCCTGATTGCGCCCTTTATCTTCCAGCGAGGGCGGGACGGCATTCCGTTCTGGCGATTGCGGCTGCACCAGGTCGCCCGGCGGATCGGGTAACGGGGGTCGCTCTTGACAGCGGGAGGGAATTGTTCAGACTAGCCAGAGCGCCTGGCAGCCCTGCACGCAAACCAGCTAGCCCTGCATGAGCCAGATAGACGGATCGAAAATGGCAGAGCTGTCCGAACCTCCATCCTCAAGCAAAGTGTCGCCAGTGGGTGCAGCGCCTCGAACGGGGTCGGCGGCGACAGAAACGGTATTACCAATAGCCACTGGCGATGGTCAGGGATCAGCAGGCGGTCTGGTGCAACCGCTGGGGCAATGCGATAACGACATGGCCAACGGGGCCCGGCCTATTCTGGAAGCGCGACAATTGCACAAGGCGTATCGCAAAGGTCGGCACGAAGTTTCGGTACTGCGGGGCGTGGATTTGCAGGTCTGGCCGGGTGAATTTCTGGCCATTGTCGGCGCTTCGGGTTCCGGCAAGAGTACACTCTTGCACGTGCTCGGCACGTTGGACGAACCGGATCGGGGCGAGGTGTGGTTCGAAGGGCAGCGACTCGACACACTGTCGCCAGGCTCCAAGGACCGCGTGCGGAATCGGGAGATTGGTTTCGTTTTTCAGTTTTACCACTTGCTTCCGGAGCTGACAGTCCTCGAGAACGTTCTGATGCCGGCGATGGTGCGGTGCTCGGTGGTAAGCTGGTTCTGGCAACGCTGGTCGGCACGCAAACGTGCCTGGGAACTGCTGGAGCGACTCGGCCTGATGGCGCAAGCGCGAAAACGTCCTGCGGAACTCAGCGGCGGTGAATTGCAGCGGGCCGCTATTGCTCGGGCTCTGTTTGCCCAACCGAAACTCCTCCTGGCCGACGAACCGACAGGCAATCTCGATCCCGCCAACGCCATCGAAATCGCCCGTCTGCTGCGCGACTTGAACCGCAGCGATCGACTAACTATCATCATGGTTACCCACAACTGGGACCTGGCGCAACAGGCGGATCGGACGTTGCGCTTGAGCGACGGCCAATTGCAACCGGTAGCTTCGCCAACCCACGCTCATGGCGATCGCGCGGGAGATGAGGAACGATGAAGGTCTACATCAGCGGGGAGTTTTACGACAAGGCCGAGGCGAAAATCAGCGTTTACGACCACGGCCTGCTCTACGGCGACGGCGTGTTCGAGGGCATCCGAGCCTACGGCGGCAAAATCTTTCGCTTGCAGCAACATCTGGAGCGGCTTTATAACTCCGCCAAGGCGATCAAGCTCGAAATTCCGATGGGGCGCGACCAACTGGCTCAGGTTATTCGACAAACTCTGGAGCTCAACGGTTTGAAGGATGCCTATATCCGCGTGGTGGTGACGCGCGGTGCTGGTTCGCTTGGCCTCGATCCGCGCAAGACCAGCGGCCCGCAGGTGATCGTCATCACCGACCATATCCAGCTTTATCCGCCGGAGCTTTACGAAAATGGCCTGGAGATCGTGACCGTCGCCACGATTCGCAATCATCCCAACGCGGTCAATCCGCGGATTAAGTCGCTGAATTACTTGAACAACATTCTGGCGAAAATCGAGGCGATTCAGGCGGGCTGTCTGGAAGCGCTGATGCTCAACCACAAGGGCGAAGTGGCCGAGTGCACTGGCGATAACATCTTCGTCGTGACACGCGGTGTGTTACGCACGCCGCCTCTGGATGCTGGAATTCTCGAAGGCATTACGCGCAATGCCGTGATCGAACTGGCTCAGCGGGGAGGAATCCCGGCGCGCGAGGAAGCGTTGACCCGGCACGATGTGTACACCGCCGACGAATGTTTCCTGACGGGCACGGCGGCGGAAATTATTCCCGTGGTCAAGTGCGATGGTCGCGTGATCGGCAGTGGCAAACCTGGCCCGATCACCCGCCAACTCCGCGAACGCTTCTTCGCCCTGGTGCGCGAGGAGAGTTGAGAGCGCGGCATCCCAGCGTGTGATCCTGGCGGCGTCGCTGAGCCCGACTGACGCGCGTTGTGAACGGACGGAAGGCGGGTGGAGTTCACGGCCCGATGCGGTCTTTGCCGAGCCAGGGGCGTAACACCTGCGGCACGACTACGGAACCGTCCTGCTGCTGGTAGTTTTCCAGAATGGCGACAATAGCCCGGCTGACGGCAATGGCGGTGCCGTTGAGCGTATGCACGAAGCGAGTACCCTTTTGTCCTGTGGGACGGTAGCGGATGTTGAGACGGCGAGCCTGGTAGTCGGTGCAATTGGAGGTGCTGGTGACCTCGGCGTACTCGCCATGTTCGCCACGACCAGGCATCCACGCTTCCAGATCGAACTTTCGGTAGGCTGGCCCACCGAGCTCCCCGGCACAGGTATCAATCACGCGGTACGGTAGGCCCAGCCCCTGGAACAATTTTTCTTCGATCCGCAACAGCTCCTGATGCCAGTGCTCGCTTTGCTCTGGCGTGCAAAAGACGAACATCTCGACCTTGGTAAACTGGTGTACGCGGAACAGTCCTCGGGTTTCTCGACCTGGCGCCCCGGCTTCGGTGCGGAAACAGTGCGACAGACCGACATAGCGAATGGGCAAGCGGCTTTCTTCGAGAATCTGATCGCGGTGCATACCGCCCAGCGTGATTTCTGCGGTGGCAATCAGGCACAAATCGGAGTCGGCAATACTGTATATCTGCGTCTCCGGGCCGCGGGGAATAAAGCCGATTCCTTCTACCACTTCCGCTTTGGCCAGATCGGGAGTGATGATCGGCGTGAATCCTTCCGCCATCAAGACCGCAAACGCGTATTGCACCAGAGCGAGTTCCAGCAAGGCACCCTCGTTTTTCAGGAAATAAAACTTCGGGCCAGCCACCGACGACCCGGCTTCAAAATCTACCAGGTCGAGCTTCTCCGCCAGAGCGACGTGGTCCTTGGGGCGGAACGCAAAACGTGGCGGTTCGCCCCAGGTGCGCAGCACGCGGTTATCTTCGGGGCGTGAACCGGGCGGAGCATCGGGATGCGTCAGATTGGGAATCGTGTACAACACCGCTCGCAAATCGGCTTCTACCTGGCGCAACTGCGCCTCCAGTTCGGTCACCTGCGCACGCAATTGCCGACCCTCTTCGATCAACTGCTGCCGACGCTGCGGGTCTTTTTCCGCTCCGGTTTGTTTCTGCAATTCGTTCTGTCGTTGATGCAATAATTGCACCTCGCGGGTCAGCTGTTTGCGCTGTTGATAAAGGGCCACCGCTCGATCGACGTCGGCAACGACCTGGCGTCGTCGGCAGTTCTCTTTCACCAGTTCCGCGTGTTCGGCGACAAATTGCGGATCGAGCATGCTAAGCTCCCGCTCCAGTAGAATCCGAAGCAACCAGGCAACCATCCCGCGGTCAGTTTCCCGTCGCCTGACCACAGGAGGCGTGGTCAAACAAGTATTAGCCCCGATCTCCTTTGCTGGCCAGTGAAGCTGCGACAAGCGCTAGATCAATTTGCCAGTGCGAACCGACACGCGGTGCAACTCACCGGCCCTCGCCACAGGTCCCTTACTGCTAACCATCGCCGATGGCCGGGCACTCAGTCGGGGTAAGGCACAAGCGTCCACCCAGCCTGGATCAGGCCGGAGACAGCGCCGAGGTCGAGTCGGGATCAGCCCGGCAACTCTGACCCCGACTTCCTGCCGGACTGATCTGGAATGCCAATGGCTGAGGCGATATATTTAATATGCCGTTGGGTCGAACGGCGTCGGCGTGCTTGACCGACAGGCCGGGCATCCAACGGTGGCGGGGCGTAGCTCAGCTTGGATTAGAGCGCCAGAATGGGGTTCTGGAGGTCGCAGGTTCAAATCCTGTCGCCCCGACTGAAACAGGCGGCCGGCTGCTTGGGGCCGCCATTTTGATTGCAAGCAGGCATCCTTCGCTCTCGCCAGCACAGCGACTGTGCGCAGGAACTAGTTGACCGGGCGACATTGGAAAAAGCTTCGAAACCTGACGGGCCACACACTAGCAGGAAGCTGGGGTGCATATTTTTATCAGTGCTGGTGAACCGAGCGGCGATTTGCACGGAAGCAATCTGGCGCGGGCGTTGCGTCGTCGGGTGCCGCAAGTTTACCTCAGCGGTCTGGGCGGCCAACTGATGCAACAGGCGGGGTGTGTGTTGCTTTACCCGCTGGCGGAAGAGCCGGTGATTGGCCTGGGACCAGCCCTGCGCCGTTTGCCGTTTTTTCTCCATTTGCTAGGGCAGGTCGAACAATGGTTTGCCCGTGCCCGACCGGACCTGGTAGTGCTGGTGGATAATCCCGGTTTCAACTGGTGGGTGGCGCGTCGCGCTCGGCAATACGGCATTCCCGTATGGTATTTTGTTCCGCCGCAGTTGTGGGCGTGGGGCGGTTGGCGCGTGCGGAAAATGCGCCGATTGGTCGAACGCGTGCTGTGCGGATTGCCGTTCGAAGCGGAATGGTTCCGCCGTCGCGGTGTGCGGGCGGAATATATCGGCCATCCCTACTGCGACGCCCTGCACCAACAGCGTTATGACGAAACTTTTCTCCAACAACAACGGCAGCGAGGCGGACAGATCGTCGGTCTGCTGCCCGGTTCGCGACAACGAGAGGTGGAACACAATTTCCCCACGCTGCTGCAAACGGCACAACTTCTGGCCGATCGCTGGCCCGATCTGCGGTTCCTCGTGGCCTGCTATCGCCAAGAACATGCCGCCTGGATCCAGCGATACCTCCTGGTGCAATCACCCCGGCCGGCAACGCCGCCTGGAGATGGCAACTGGCGAAGCGAGGTGCCGCCTATTGCAGTGGCCCTGGAAGTACACGTGGGCAAGACGGCGGAGATCATCCGGTTGTCGCGAGTTTGTGCCGCGGTGTCCGGTTCGGTAACACTGGAATTGCTCCACCACGGTCGGCCTGCATGCGTGGTTTATCGTGTCCCAGGCTGGACAAAATGTCTCGCCCCGCTGCTACTTCGCTGCCGCTATATCACGCTCGTCAATCTCCTGGCCGGAGAGCAACTCTTTCCCGAATTTGTCAGCGTGAAATGTCCCGCGGCAGCGCTAGCGCAAACACTCAGCGATTGGCTGGCCGACGACCAGCGCTGGCAGCAATGTCACGAGGCGCTGGCAGAATTGCGGCAACGCTTCTTTCAACCGGGAGCCTGCCAGCGCGCCGCGGATTTGATCCTCCACCGCTTGAAGACTGGACGCGCTTCCGTGGCATAACAGGCGCGTGGCTGTCGCTGGATTCGGCCGGAATCGTCTTGTGACGTAGTTCGGACGCGATTCCAGGCTGCCCTGTAGTATGCGGCTCCGTTCAGGCAGAACGGGCAAGCGGCACGCTGCCTGGATGCAAACGTTCGCGCAGGAAAACCAGCAAATGCTCCCAGGCGGCTTTTCCTTCATGAGCGTGTTCCGCCAGCAACCGTTCGAGATCGGCAAGGAGATCGGCAAGTCGCGAATACGAGGGCTCGGCTCGCCCCAGCAGGCGTTCGCACAGGCTGCGGTACTGGTTATCGCTGTCCCGTTTCCATTGCGGGCCGGTTTTCAACCAACTCATGGCGATGCGTCCCAGAGCACGAATATCGGCGAGGCGCAGGTCTTCGGGTCCCTCGGCCGGACTTTCGGGGAAGAGCCAGAGTGGCTCGCCCAAGCCGCAGACTTTCAGTTCGGCGTTTTCGGTGAGCAAAAGGCGACCGGCGTGCAAGTGACCGTGGGCTAATCCCGCCTCGTGAGCAGCATTCAGACCGGAAGCGGCTTGCTGCAACAGGCGTAACCAGACGGCCGGGACGGCGGCAAACTCCTGCCATTCCGGGCCCGGCACGCCGTCCACCCATTCCACCAGCACTGCCGGGCTGCCTTGCCAGTCAAACACCTCCCTTGTGCGGGCGAGATTGGGATGCTGCACGACAACGGCTCGCTGGAACGATTCCCGATATTCTCGCCGACGCGACTCTTCCACCGCTGGCGAAAGATGTCGCAATAATCCCTCGCTGCCACATTCCGGGTCAAAAACGCGATAGATCGTTTCCAGCGGTGTCAGCCGTAGGCGGTCGAGGATGCGCAAGCGACCCGCCAGCAGAGCATCCAAACGGTTGGCCTCGATCATCTCCAACTGGAAGGCCGACAGATATTCCCCTTCCAGCAGCAGATCACGCAGGGAAGAATCGCGGCGACGGGCATCAGCCAGCAAAGCGGCCAGCGTCGGACGGTCAATTACCTCGGCGGCGAGCAATTGTTCAGCCAGTTCTAGATCGGCAGGAGGTGCGCTGGGCAAGGTGTCGTGTGGCGTATCTTCCGCAATGGACAACAACTTTTTCCCGGCCAGTTCCCGAAGCTTTCGCCGGTACCACGATTGCAGGTCCAAAAGCTGCCGTTCCAGTTCCGACTGTTGAGCCGAGACGACGCGGCGAGCTTCGGCAAGATGTTCGGCTTCTTGAGCGAGTCGGGAGCTGGCTTGCTGGAGCTGGACAGCTTGTTGTTCGAGTTCAGCCTGTTTCTGAGCGAGCCGGGACTCGTTCTGGGCGAGGGCCGATTTCCATTCCAGCACCTGCGCTCGCCATTCGCTGAGCTGCTGTCGGAAGGCAGCCAGAGCATGGCGATGTTCGGTCTGGGCCAGCGCCAGCGCTTGCTCCTGTTGCCGTAACCGCTGGGCATACTCCTGTAACTCCTGCCAAGCGCGTTCGCGGGCAGTGCGGACTTCCCTAGCGTAGGCGTGCAATTCGTCGAGTTGTTCCCGCAGCACAGTGCGCGCCTGGCTGATTTTTTGCAACAAATCCCGTGCCTGGCCGGCCAGGACGGGGAATTGCTGCTGCCACTGACGGACTGCTTGCTCCCACTCCGAACGCTGCTGGAGCAGTTGAGCTTGCTCCGTCTGAAGCTGCTGCCGTTGCCGCCTCAGATCGTCTTGCTCCTGCCGCAGTTCTCGAGCTCGGCGCAACAGGTCTTCCAGTTGCTGTGCCAGCGCCTGCTCTCGCTGTTCCAAGGTGCGCTGGCGCTCGGCCAGTTCGGTGGCGAGTTGTTCTTGTTCCTGCTGCCGGCGTTGCTGCTGCTCCAGCCAGTTCAGTTTTTCCTGTTCGAAGCGCTGGCGTTGGGCATGAAGCTCCTGCTGCTGCACGTCCAATTCCCGCAGTTGCTGAGCCAGGGATTGCTGCTGCTGTTGCCATTGCTCTTGCCGCTGCGCCAGTTCCTGTTCCCGCTGCGCCAGCTCGGCGAATCGCCGGGTAGCCTGGCGTAACTGACGCTTGAGCCGACGCCGCTTATGCGCGTACTGCCGACCTGCAACACGAAGCAGCACATCAGCCTGAACCTGGGCAATCCCTTGCTCCTCCAGTTGCATCTCGGTTTGCTGAAGCTGGAGCTGCTGCTGGAGAATGGCCTGTTTCTCTTTTTGCAGTTCGGTCTGAGCCAGCTCCAGTTCGCGGTTACGCGTTTCGATGGCGGCAAGACGTTGCTGCCAGGCAGCTTGTTCCCGTCGCCAGGCCAGCATCTGTTCCTGCAATTGTCTGGAGGCACTGGCCAGGGCTTGCTCTTGTTCGTCGAGAAGTCGGCGTTGCGTGAGCAATTCCTGCTCGCGCTGGAGTAGTTCCGATCGGAGCCGTTCGAGTCGGCCTCGAGCCGCTGCAAAAAGCGCCTGGTGTTGTTCGAGAAGCCCTTCGCGCTGACGCAAGCTGCGCTCGCGATCGGTCAGAAGTTGTTCGCGCTGGGCCAGTTCCTGAGCCAGGCGTGCGAATTCCGTTTCGCGTTCGGCCAGAGCCGTCTCCCGGGCACGTAACAACTGCTCGCGGGCTGTCAGCTGTCGCGAGAACTCTTCGAGCTGTCCAGCGCGAGTACGCAGGTGTTCCTGCTGACTGAGCAAATCGCTGCGCAAACGTTCCAGACGCAGCGCGTCCTCATGCAGCCGCTCGACATCGGCGGCGAGCTGTTGCTGTTTATCCGTCAATTCGCGCTGGAGGGCATCGAGCTGGCTGTGGCGCGCTTGCAGTTCCTGCTCCAGTTCCGCCTGCCATTCGGCGACGAGTCGGCGTTCCTGGTCGAGTTGCTGGCGCTGCTGTCGCAGTTGCTCGACGGCCGACTGATGCTCCTGGAATTGCCGGGCGAAGGCCTCCTGTTGCTGGCGGAAAGATTCGAGTTGGGCGGCGAGCTGGCGTTTTTGTCGCTGGACTTTTGCCGCAGCGCGGCGGACGGATTCGCGCAGGGCCCGACAGTGATCCCGTCGCCGCTGGTATAGTGCATCCACTCGCCGACGACGCCGCTGCAATTCCTGCTCCTGCTCGGCAAGGCGTAGTTGCTGTTGTTGCAGGCGGCTTTGTTCTTCGAGCAGGGTCTGGCGATCTGCTTCGAGTGCAGCCAGGGCTTGTTGCAACTTCTCCCGTGCCAGATTCAGTTCCTGCTGCTGCCGCTGCAATTCCTCCGCTTTCTGGCTGAGTTCGGCGAGTTGCTGTTCAGCTTCAGAGCGCCATTGCTCGCGTTCTTGCTCGAACTGGCGTTGCTGGTCCTGAAGCCACTGAACCGCTTCCAGCACCGAACGCGGCCAGACCGTCGGTACCGCTGGCAAAAGTCGTGCTGAATTGGCGTCCTTGCCCGTTCCGTTTGGTGAGGCGGGCGAGTCGGGCCTGACCCATTCCGCTTCGATGACCACAGGGCCAACGCGAAGTTGACATGGCGGAAAGGCGAAAAGCTGCCGGGCCTCTGCATCTGCCGGAACCACAGCGCGTTCGGCGTCGCCTTGCCAGTGAATTGGCCAATCGGCATGGAGTCGGCGGAGTAACACCCCGGCGGATTCAGCAAGCAAGACAGCGGCAAGAGGCGGGGCGTCGGCGAGACGGATTTCGCACTCCTCGGCGCTGCCGATCAGCAGTCCGCCGGGCAGCGACAACTCCAGCGTGCCGGAGTCAAGTTCGCCGTGATGCCAGCGGAGGCGCAGACGCCAACCCGGACAGCCCCAGGATGGGTTCCCGCTCGCCACAAAAGAATGCTCTGCGCCGGCCTGGTCCGGAGTCGGCCGGTACGCCATCGCCCACTCCTTCACCGCGCGGTGTTTGCATGCGCTTGCTCAACTATTCTCGCAGGCGGCGCTTATAACCGTTTTTCCACGCCACGGCAATCCCGTTTCCAGTCAAACCGCGTTTTAGGAATTGGCAAGGGGCGAGTAGACTGCAGCTGTTTGGCAGGTTACAAATGGCTCAGGAAGACCAGCAAGTCGGCCAGCTCCTGCGGGGACAATTCGTGAGCGCGGCCGTGGCGGCGTTTCGGGTTGTGTTTGGTGAAAACTTCCTCCAGCGTTGCGGCTCGGCCGTCATGAAGATACGGTGGCGTGAAACGTAAACCCCGCAATGATGGGGTATCGAAGCGGTTCTCGTAAAGGTCGCCCGTACCGACATCATGCGTCAAACCGTCCTGGTACGTGTCGGGACGATGGCAGCCGGCGCAGTCCGCTTTGCCGAAGAACAACGCCCGACCCCGCTGGTAGGCGGCCTGTTTTTCCCCAGGTACAGTGGCCGGCGGAGGTGGTGGCAACGATGCGACATACGCCACCAGTGCCGCCAGCTCTTCTGCGGTCGGTTCGTACCGGTGGGTGGTGCGGAGTGTGCCGGCAATGCGGTCAGCCAGTGTCGCCGAACTGCCCAGCCAGCCATAGGGGGCGGTCTCGCGGCAACCCCACAGCGCTCGCGTGTTTTTCGGGTTGCCGATGCCATCACGGGGCAGATCCCAGTTCAGGCCATCCGTTCCCCCACCGGGATGGCAACTGGCACAGCTGAATTGCCCGTGTTGCGTCAGTCGTGCCGAATGAAAGAGCATTTCGCCGCGGCGAACGATATCGGGTTCCGGCCCACCGAGCGCCACATGCCGCACTACCCGCAGCTGTTCCGTGTCTATGATCGTCAGGGAATCACTCAGGAAATTGCTGACGACGAGCGTTCGACCATCAGGAGACAGAGCCAACCGGCGAGGATTGCTCTGCGTGGGTAGGCGAGCGCGCACCAGCCAGCGCGCGGCGGTCAAATCATCGCGGCGGAGGTACGGCGTCAGCCGTCGATCAGCCGGTTCCGTCACCAGGCGCGAGGCGACAGCCGAAAACTGCCGCAAATTTACCACCGCCACGCAATCGCTACCGGCAGAGGCGACATACGCCGTTTGTTCATCGGCTGACACCACGAGGTCACTCGGGTCAGCGAATCCCTGCTCGGGCTCATCCAGTGTGGCTGTCTCCCAGAGATAGCCAATCTGTCCCGTCCAGCGCGTTAGACCGCTGGTGAAAACCCAGCCCTGGGCCAATTGTGTTGCCGGCAAAGAGGAGCGTGGCCAGGTGTGTACCATCCAGCCGCCATCGGCCCGACCCCAGAGAGCACGAATCGGTCCGGCTTGCGGTGGCTGCAACTGCAGCAGCAGGGCTCGCAGGTCCTCCGGATGAACTACCGGGCCAAGCACGTCGGCCTCCGGGCGATCTTCCGGCCATTTTTCACGCGCCACAATCCGCCCCGACTCCAGGTCCACAACGGCAGTTTCGCGGATGCTGGTCAACTCCACAGCCACCCGTGTTGCGGCAACAAAGCGAACCGCCAGCGGATTGAGATAACGCGGCCTCGATGCTGGGGTAGATTCGTCAGCGGCGGGAATAGCGTTCATCCCCGCCACGATTCCGCTTACCAGCACGATCGCCAGCCGGCCGGACAACTGGGACCGCCGCTCCACATTCTGCCGGGACAGACGTTGGCATCGCATGCTGAGCATTCCCATTTTTCCGCCACGCCGTTACCGTGTCGCGTAGCCACCTTGGATTGGGGAATATTCGCCGCAATCCCGTTTGGCCGCCTGCCTATTTGTTGTACGCGGACTGCTCAAATCGTGCGAGAGTTGCGGCAGAGACTAGTTTTCGCGCGGCACTTTTTCGTGAGCAATCGCTGTTTTTCATACCGAAGGCGGTTCTTTGTCGGCCAGGCCGACGCGCTGGCACTTTGACCATCGCGATAATCTGGAGGGCGCAAGTCCCCGTTAACGCTAGCCAGGTCAAGTCGGGCTGGCGGTGCGCTGACGATTAGCATGGCCGGCCACGACTTCCGCCGCAGACACCACTTGATCCCCCACGACCGTGTAGCGAACGCACAGTCTGTTGCTGCCGATGTCAAAGAGCACGAAGTTAGCCGCTTCTCCGATTGTAAACGCCGGAGTCGGCAGGCCGAGCAGAGCGCGGGGCTGCACCACAGCCAGGCGAACGGCGTCCGCCAGCGATATGCCACCATCTTGCCAGGCACGGAAGATGCACGTATCCAGAAACGAGCAGGCTCCGGCGAGCACGCCTCCACCCCGTTCATCCACGACCACTGCCCGCCCGCTGGGCGTAACCTCAACGGTGGCACTCCAGAGCCGATACCGACCAGGAGGTAAACCCGCCAGCGGACTGGCATCGCTGATCAGGAGTGCCCGCTGGAGCGTTTTGCAGCGAAGCATACACCGGATGACCGCTGGCGGCAGATGGTGGCCATCCGCGATCAGGCTCGCCCACAACTCATCCGCCGCCAGCTGATCCCAGAGATAGTTTGGATGCCGCGGTAACACCAGGTCACAGCCATTACCCAGGTGGGTGGCGAGCCTGGCTCCGGCATGAATCGCCTTGCGGATTTGCTCAGTGCTGGCCTGATGATGCCCCAGAGCGACAACAATTCCTTGTTCGACCAGCCAAGCGATGAACTCACCCACACCGGGCCAGTGCGGTGAAAGCGTGACGAGGCGAATCCGACCGGCGGCTGCGTCCTGGAATAAACGAAATTCTTCCCGATCTGGCGGGCGAATATGTTCAGCCGGGTGCGCACCGCGCGGGCCGGGGGCGGGACAGATGTACGGCCCTTCCAGGTGAAAACCGACGACGGCCTGGCGAATCGTTGCGTCCTGTTCGACAGCCTGGGCCAATCTACGCAGGGCGGCTGTCAGGGTGGCTCTGTCGCTGGTGATCACGGTCGGGCAATACGCAGTCGTCCCGTGCTGTTGACACACCTCGGTCACTGCCCGCACCTGCTCGACCGTTAGATCCCGCGAAGTGAAATTGTGTCCCAGCGCTCCGTTGACTTGAATATCGCAAAAACCCGGAGCGATAAACTCGGCCTCCAGAACCCGCGAGCAGGATTCGGTGCCCCTGGCACTTTCCGCGACCCCGGAGGGTGACTTCTCCTCCTGCGATGCGCCCGCAACCGGAACCGACTGGGTCGAACGCAGCCCTGCGATGCGACCGTCCCGCACGACGATTTCGACTGCCTCGCCGGTATCGTAGCGCTTGCCACGCAGCGTTATTACGGACATTGCAGACACCCCCGGGAAAATAAGGCCAGGCACGATGGCCGCTGCGGAGTGCACGCTTGGCCCGTCATCCCGGCATGCTTCCCTTGTGAGCTGGTGAGCGCGAGGGCTTCACAGGCATCGTTCCGCTCTGGCTATCCGCGGCGAGCTCGCTGCTATTCCCATTCAATAGTGGCCGGGGGCTTGCTGCTAATGTCATAGACAACGCGATTGACGCCTTTGACTTCATTGATAATCCGCGTGGCCACGTGAGCGAGGAAATCGTGAGGCAAGCGTGCCCAGTCGGCGGTCATGAAATCTTCGGTGGTCACGGCTCGCAAAGCCACGACATTTTCGTAGGTGCGATAATCGCCCATGACGCCGACCGATTGCACGGGCAACAACACGGCAAAAGCCTGAGCTACCTGGCGGTACAGTCCCGCCTTTTTGAGTTCTTCCAGGAAGATGCTATCGGCCTCGCGGAGAATATCGAGGCGCTCGGCGGTCACCTCGCCCAGGCAACGCACCGCCAATCCCGGTCCCGGAAACGGATGTCGCCAAACCAGCCGTTCCGGCAACCCCAGTTCGAGGGCGAGTTGCCGTACCTCGTCCTTGAACAGGTCGCGAAGCGGTTCGATGAGTTGAAACCCAAGTTCGGCCGGCAGTCCCCCGACGTTGTGGTGGGTTTTGATCGTCGAAGCCGGCCCGTTTGGACCTCCGCCACTTTCGATAACATCGGGATACAGTGTACCCTGGGCCAGGAATTTCGCCCCAGCAATGCGACGCGCTTCTTCCTTGAAGACTTCGATGAAGACGTGGCCAATGATGCGGCGTTTTTCCTGCGGATCGGTGACCCCGGCCAGTGCCCGCAGAAATCGTTCCTGAGCGTTGACCACATGCAGATCGGCGTGAAACGATTGCCCGAACGTTTGCCGCACCGCTTCTACTTCCCCCTTGCGCAGCAAACCGTTATCCACGAAGATACAGGCTACCTGCGAACCGACCGCTCTGAGTAACAGCGCTGCGGTCACCGAGGAATCCACACCGCCCGACAATCCGCAAATGACACGATGCGAGCCGATCCGCTGGCGCAATTCGTGCACCATGGCTTCGATAAATGAGCTCATTCGCCACAACCCTTGGCAACCGCAAACCTCATATAAGAAATTCCGCAGGATTTGCCGACCGGATTCCGTGTGGCTGACCTCGGGATGAAATTGCAGACCATAAATGGGTCGCCGACGATGGCGCACGGCGGCGATAGGGCATTGCGGGGTGCTGGCCAGCCCCTGGAATTCCTCGCTGACCCGCACCACCTGATCGCCATGGCTCATCCACACAATGCTACTCGGAGGAAGCCCGGCCAGAAGCGGATCGCCGAGCTGGAACTGACAAGGCGTGCGACCGTATTCCCGTCTGGGCGCCGGTTCGACCACACCTCCCAGTGCCTGACACAGTAACTGCATGCCGTAGCAGATCCCCAGGATCGGCACATCCAGTTGCCAGAGGGCCGGATCGCAGCGGGGAGCGTTCGGCAGATAAACACTGGCTGGCCCACCGGAGAGGATGATCCCTTTGGGAGTCAACGCGGCGATCTCCGACGCCGGCGTATCGTAACGCAGAATCTGGGAATAGACGTGTTGCTCGCGCACGCGTCGGGCGATCAGCTGCACATACTGCGAGCCAAAATCCAGAATGACTACCCGTTCGCGAATCCCCTCCATCATACTGGCATTTTAGGCGTATTCGGCCGCGACTGCATACTGTCGGCTCGACGACCCAGCTTGACCAGCGCAGCGTTTGTCCCGCCTTCCAGGCTTGCACCGGGCAGTTCGCTTTACTATGATGGTACGGATACACGGAGGTTGGGAACATGCCACGGTGAGGCAGGGAACTGAAACGGAGGCTCCGTCCATGACGGCCACACTCTCGCCGGCTGTGGAATGTGCCAGCGTCCTGGAAGAAGGGCGCAAGGAAGCGCTGCGGTACAAGTGGATCAAGAGCGAAAAAGCCGGTCGCGATCTCGGCCAGGCCGCTATTGACGAATGGTCGCGCCTGCACTGGTGGCCCCACCTCCGCCATTGCTGGTTCCTGCATCTGCAAGGCATTCGTTATTACCAGGAGTTCGACGATCGGGATTTCGGCTTGTTGCATCGCGAGTTTACGGATCCGCAGGACCGGGAATTGTTGCGGCAAATTGTCGAACGCATTTACTATCATGGTGCGGAAAACCTCGACATTATCCTGTGGGCACAGGAGAACCACGTGGATATGGAACGCGTTCACCTGATCCTGGAACGGCTCGACATCAACGCCCGCCGACTCCGCTGCAAGTTTGCACTGGAAGGATAACCCACGCTGATTTCCAGGAGTGCCCGTCGGTGTCCACCACGTTTGAATATCAGCGCCGCGTGGAATTTGCCGACACGGACCTGGCCGGCGTCGTCCACTTCACCCGCTTCTTTCAGTACATGGAGGAAGCCGAGCACGCGTTTTTACGTTCCCGCGGTCTGTCCGTGGTCACGCGCTGGAACGGACAGCCGATCGGTTGGCCACGCGTCGCTGCCGCTTGTGAGTATTTCCGCCCGGCATTTTTCGAGGACGTGCTCACCATTCGCCTGGAGCTAACGCGCGTTGGCAGCAAGGCGCTGAGCTACACGGCAGAGTTTTACCGTGGCGAGGAACTCATTGCCCGCGGTCAGGTAACCACCTGCTGTTGCCGCATGGAACCGGGTGGTCGCATGACCGCCATCGAACTCCCCGACGACATCCGCACGCGGCTCACCGGTGGCCCACTTGGCTGAGGATAGAAACCCTGCCTCTTCACAGCTGGGCGGGCTTGCAACTCATGTCGGATCTCCGCCAGCGAACTAACCCTTAACGGGAGCGGCGGGCGTCAGCCCGCCGTGGCGCGGCAAACGTTGTTGCAAAGGCGCCTCCGCAAATGTTCGGCAGACTCCCGGGCGGCGTGTTGGCGAACGCCGTTGCAATCGCGGTAGCGAAACCACGGGGGGCTTACGCCCCCCGCTCTTGTCCGCGCGCGTTCGCCCGCCGACGCAATTGCGACTTTTGCGATGTACAAACACACACGCACCAAGAGCGGCGGGCGTGAGCCCGCCGTGGCGCGGCAACTGCGTCTGCGAGGACAATCCGCACACATTCGCACACGATCGTCTCGCGGATAACCAGGAGCAGCGGGCGTGAGCCCGCCGCGGATTGGGAAACTTAACTGCGACGGCGTTCGTGGGCATAGGGTCGGCAAGCTCCCGCATATTCTCGGGATCACCATAGCAAGTGCGTTTCCCGAACCTTGTCAATATCGAGACCGCAAATTGGCCCGTTAAGGTCAGGGCGAAGATCGGGCGCGGGATTCATGGCAGGTGCCTGACCGCGCCGGCCAATTCCAATACGAGACTTAGTGGCCGGCCGTTGGGCAAACCCAGCGGGTCTTGCGATCGTCATAAATATGGAGACATCCATACAAAAAACACCGAACTCGCTATTGGGCGGAGGGTGAGAGTTATGAAACGCAGACTTGTTGTCAGCCTGACTGCGGTGTTCGCTACGATTGTCCTGGCTTTGCTGGGTGCGTGGTACTGGAACAGCACACGCTTGAGTGCTCCCGACAACGCAGAAGCTAGTCAGAACGGTTATCAGGACAGCAGACCGACGGCGGGGAGCACCCGAGTACGACCGAGCCGGAACGAGTCACTGGGGAACCGCTCCTCTCCACATCTACTGAGAGCAGACAAAGCCTGGCAGCGCTGGACATCACATCGGAAGTGCAGAAGTTGAATGAACCTTCGAAGCTTCCGCGGCTAGAACAATTTCGACCAGGCTCAGCGGCTCCTCATGAAGGAGAAAAGCCGCGGACAAAGCCAACGCCCAGCGGTTTTGTAATCGAATTCCCCTCCAAGGCCCCAATCCCGACTCCGACGTATTACCAGGGCAGGCTTTATGTCAGTGGCGGGTTCCACAGTCGGGAGTACTACTGTTTCGATGCTACGAATGGAAATCTACTGTGGGCCGTTCGGCTAAGCGACGATGGTCCTAGCTCTGCGGTTTGCGACCAGGGCATTGTTGTCTTCAACACCGAATCGTGTACCCTTTTTGCTCTGGACGCTGAGACTGGTAAACATCTCTGGTCGCATTGGTTGGGCGACCCATTGATGAGCACGCCGGCACTCGCCCACGACATCGTTTTCACCAGTTACCCCGCTGCTAGCGCTCAGAAGTTGGGCGTGAAGTGCTCGCATGCGTTTATCGCCTTAGACTTGAAAACAGGGAAAGTATTGTGGCATAGGTGGATCGATAGCGATGTGATGTCCGCTCCGGTAGCCATCGGTGATGAGGTTTGCTGCACATCACTTGCAGGAACCGTCTATCGCTTCAAGCAAAGGGATGGAACCGTTATTGCGGCGTATCGAGCCCGGGCTACCTCCGCACCCGTAGTTTACGCTGGCCAGATGTTCTGGACACAGCGGGCCGACGAAAAGGACAAAGTCCTGGAAGGTCTCGTAAGGGCTGACCTTGCAAACCAGCAACTGCACCGATTCAATGACAAAGAAGCCCCATACATCGACGCGCGCATACAAACGCTGTCTCACCTCAACTATCTGGCAACGCAGCTAGATGCGGGTAACGGCTTTGCTGGTGGCCCGCCTGTCAGCGCGAATGCGATGGCGGCCTTTGGGAACATCGGCCAAAGTACGGTCTCGGCACTGCAGATGTTTCAGGGTTCGCGCATGCTGGTGCAGAACAATCACACCTATAACTGCATGGGTGATGAACTCGTCCGCACGCGCTTGGACAACCAGTCAACCGTGTGGCGAAAAAAGTTACAGGGCGACCTCGCCAGGGACGGCGGACACTTTGGAGCTCCTCCAATACTGGTCGGCGGCCAACTGATCGTGTCAACGCTTCAAGGCGACGTCTTAGTGTTCGACCCGTGTTCCGGCGAGGTCCGTGGCACCTTTTCGACGGGTTCGCCGATCCGATGTCAGCCTATAGCCGTCCATGGGCACATCTATGTGAGTACACAGGATGGTAGGCTGGTCTGCATTCGCACAAACAACCCGCAGCTGACAGGGTGGTTTACATGGGGAGCCAACATGGCTCACACTAACTCCACCACAGAATGAATTCACGTCTCAGGGGCTTGACTGCGCATTGCCGTAGCAAGTTACCCGGAATCGAAGCTGGCGAACATGGATTTGGCCCAGTGCCTAACACAGCCGACTTCCATCACCGACTGAGTTCGTTTGTGGACTGTCCTCTCGGCTTCACGCCCGATTAGAGTGCATTATCGCCGGGTTGAAGCTGGCGCGAACGAAGAGGGGCCAGCCTTTGTCCGAGCGAATGGGCACCGGGAATTTCCAGTTCGGGGAGTCGTCCGGGTCAGGTTGCCAGTACACATCACCATCCATACGCTTACTCCCGTCTGCCAGCATCTTCTGGAATACGGCGTCGGTCAACGACATAGTCCCACGATCCTCGTCCCGCTTGCCGGACGTTGGTATTGGCCCAGACCTGGGTGCTAGATTAGCCTGGGCGGGTTGTTTATACAGGTGTGCGAATGGCGAAGGCTCCTTTATGTCCAGCGACTGGTGAGGGCCGCCGACCTCGTGTTACAAATTCACCTTACCGCACCGCCGTTGATGCGGATGATCTGGCCGGTGACAAACGCGGCGTCAGCGGAGACGAGCCAGCAAGCGACGGCCGCGACATCTTCGGGAGTTCCCCAGCGGCGTAACGGCGTTTCGTGGATGGCGCGTTGCTGCCAGTAGTCGGAGGCCTGTTCGGCCCAGGCAGTGCGAATCCAGCCGGGAGCCAGACAGTTGACGCGCACCTGCGGCGCCAGACTCAGGGCCAGGCTGCGGGTGTAGGCCATCACTGCCCCTTTGACCAGGGCAAACAGTTCGCCACTGTCGCCGGCCATACCGGTTTCCGCCTGGTCCCAGCCCATGTTGACAATGACGCCCCAGCCGCGGGCCTGCATCCGAGCTCCGACTTCTCGGCACAGCCGCACCGTGCCCAGCACGTCCGTTTGCCAGAGCAATTCGAGTTTGGCTTCGTAGGACAGTCGTCGCGTCTCGCCGGTCAGGATGTCGGCGCCGGCATTGTTGATCCAGAAATCCACAGGGCCAACTTCCGACCAGATGTCAGCGACCAGTCGTCGGCAGGCCTCGGCATCAGTCAGGTCGGCGTAATAACACCATGCCTGAACACCATGGCGGCGGGCCATCTCCGCGACCGCTTCGGTCTGGCTGCGGGATTGGCGAGCATGGAGGACGACATCGGCACCGCGTTCGGCCAGGGCCAGAGCAATGGCGCGACCGATGCCGCTTGATGCGCCGGTAATCACGCCCCGGCGACCACGCAACTCCTGCCGCGTCAGACTCGCTAGCAATTCGACCACGCTCCGCTGCAGCACCGGATGGATCAGCGTCGGTGCCAGTTCGGCCAACGGTCCCAGAACGAAAGCCCGCTGGTGCAGACGGGGATGCGGCACGGTCAATTCCGCTGTCTGAATGATTTCCGAGCCGTAAAAAAGCAAATCCAGGTCGAGCGTGCGCGGGGCGTTGGCCTCGCCACGTTGCCGCCCATGCTCGGCTTCAATTCGCAGTAATTCGCGGTGGAGTTGCTGCGGCGACAGCTCCGTCTCTACAGCGCAAACAGCATTCAGGTAGCGGGGTTGATCCGGCGGGCCACCCGCGGGATCGGTTTCCCAGAAGCGCGACACCGCTACCAGCTTCACGCCGGGCGTTTGCCGTAACCGTTCCACCGCCGATTGAAGATTCGCCTGGCGGTCACCGAGGTTGCTGCCCAAAGCGATATAGGCCCGCACGGACATGGTCGCTTCGTTCCAGGGTGTGTTCGCTGCTTCCGCTCTGGTATGGCAACAAATCCATCCTTGACTAAGCTAAACGGCATGTCGCTGAAGACAAGTCCCCGTGTGCTCATCAGTGTCCGCAACGAGGTCGAGGCAGAAGAGGCACTGGCTGGCGGAGCTACTCTGCTGGACGTGAAGGAACCCAGTCGCGGTCCGCTGGGCGCCGCCGAGGACGCGGTACTCCGCGCCATTGCCGCTACCGTGCGAGGTCGGGCGTTGCTCAGCGCTGCCTGCGGTGAATTGCTGGAAGTGAGCCAGCTGCCCGATCTGGACGGGTATTGGGCGGCGAAAGTCGGTCTGGCGGGCTGTGCCTCAGTGGCCGGTTGGCCGGAACGGTTGGAATCGCTCATAGCGGCACTTTCCCGCGATCATGCCATGCCTGCCCGACCATTGGCTGGCTTCAATCCCATATTCGCTGCCGAGCAATCGCAAGCCCGTCGGAATCGCATCGGCGGGGGAGTAATACTGGTGCCGGTGGCCTACGCCGATGCCGAACGCGCCGATGCTCCACCCGTGCCGATGGTGCTGGAAACGGCATGGGCTTGCCACTGGCCGGCCGTCATGATTGACACCTGCTGCAAGGATGGGCCATGCCTGTTCGATTACTTGGCGCCCGAGTTCCTGGCCGACTGGGCCATGCGACTTCGCCGCGGCGGAATAGTGTTTGCGTTGGCTGGTTCTTTGCAGGTAGAACATGCGGCATTACTGAAGGCGATTGGCCCGGCCATCGTGGCATTTCGAAGTGCGGCTTGTCCTGACCAACGGCGACAATCCCGGCTTTGCCGACAGCGTGTCGGCCAGTTGGTCCGCGAATTTATCGGTGATGGCGTGGCTGGCTATTCGGACACCACTGCCGAGGCTTCTCTGGCTCGGTCAGTCAGCGCTCTGGAACTGGCACCTACCGCGACTTCCACGCCCCCTCCTGGCCCCGGCGAACAGGCATCCGCCAACGACAAATCCCGGTGCTCGCCCCAGGAAAGGGCACGCTGATTCGCACCGGCGCACAATTTTAGGGCAGCCACAAGCCATACCCATGCACTGGACGCGACCAGCGTAGTCCCAGCTAACAAACACCACGACCGCTTATGAGCGAAGTCCGCGACCATGCGATCCCCTCGAGCCCCCTGCAGGAGTTAGCGCCGGCTAAGGTCAATTTGTTTCTGGAAGTTTTCGGACGTCGCGCGGATGGCTACCACGAAATCGAGACGTTTCTGGTTCAGGTTGGGTTGTGCGACACCTTGAGCGTGGAAGAAATCGCCGGCACGGATTTGCAGTTGCAGGTGTTCTGGGAGGAAACCACCGCCGCCAAGACTTATTCGCCGCTCAGTGCCGGGCCGGAGAATCTGGTCTGGCGTGCGGCGGAACTGTTACGGCAACGTACTGGCTGCCGACGCGGTGCACGTCTGATTCTCAAAAAGCGAATTCCGGTCGCTGCCGGTCTGGGCGGAGGTTCCAGCGATGCCGCGGCAGCATTGCGCTCACTCAATCGGCTCTGGCAACTGGCGTTACCGACGCCGGAACTGACCCGGTTGGCATCTTGCTTGGGGAGCGACGTCCCGTTTTTTCTCAACGGCCCGGCAGCTTGGTGCCGCGGGCGTGGTGAACTGGTGGAAACGTTTCCCTGCCCGCTGCGGTGCTGGTTCCTGCTAGTTTGTCCGTACCGCCAGGTCAGCACGGCTCGAGTGTATGCGGAAGTTCGCCCACCGAACCAACCACACACCGGTTCGGTCCTGAACGAACTCCTGCGCAATGGCGATGTGCCAGCATTGCGGCGGAGGCTTTTCAATCGCCTCGAGGAAGCGGCCCTGACGGCCTACCCGGAGTTGCGCAGGATACGGCAGGCTCTGGACGATTGCGGACTATCCCATGCCCGACTCAGCGGCAGTGGCGGAACTTTTTTCGCTCTGTTTGCCAGTTGCGATGAGGCTCAGCAGGCGGCCGAGGAATTTCAGCGCTGTTACAAGGATGCTGACATAGAGCCCGTGCGCGTTCTGGTTGCAGCATCGCTGACCACCCCAGAGTGAGGTTCGGACAATGCCTTGAGCTTCCGCCACGGCGTTTTTTGCAGCCGGAGGGCAGTGTTCCAGTAGTAACGCTGCCAGACCCAAACAGAACGGCGGATGATGACGCGGACAGTTGCAGTTGCCCTACATGACTGTCGCCATACCGGGCGGAGTTTACACGGCTGGGGGCAAGCTGCGCCCCGGCGACGCCGCATTCCAACGACGATAAGCGACATAGTCGCCTTCGGGAATGATTACTGCGTCGCCCAGGTCGCGATTGTACACGTACATCCAGCATTCGATAGTCCGGCCATCGTCGAGTCGAACTTGGACGGGCACGCGGCGAAAGAGGCTGCGTTCGGGATAACGGGCGTCGTAGTCCTCGTAAGCGTCCAGCGAAACCAGCACCGCCGGGTCGGGCGGTAACCAGTAAACGTCGCCGAGAATATCGCTGTCCGCCTGGGGATCGACTACGGCGGCGGGATACGGGCCGAGATCGTACAGGCGGCCGCGAACCCGTCCGGAACCAGCATATTGCAGCCGCTGGCTGACCGCCCGTAACAATTCCGGAAACTGCTCCTCATTCCACAGGGGAGTGGCCGACACCGGCGGTCGCGTGACCTCGTGGGAGATCGCTGGCCGGTAGGCCTCCGGCAGCAACGACCAGCGCAGCGTCCCGTAAGCAAAAAGGTGGCGCATTGTCGCAGTCACAGTTCGGCGGCGTCGAGTTGATCGAGCAAGCGATCGAGGTCGTCTTTGGGGGCCTGCGGTTGATGACCGCGACGCTTGGGAATACCGACCGTCATACCGACAGCCTGACGCCCCGCAGCGAGCAATTCCCGGTCGCGTTCGGCAGCGGCGATCTGCAAAGCGTCCGCTCCGCCGAACAGTCGCGAGAGGTCGATCTTCAGCCCCTCAATACCCCCCACTGCCGCACCGGCTATGGCCGGCGATTTGTACTCGGGGAAGATGATGGCGTGTTCGGGACAGACGCGGCTACAAGCGGGGCAACCTTTGCGGCATTCGTCCTGGTGCTGCACATAAATCAGCCCAGCTTCCGTCGTGCCGTAAACGCCGAACAAGCAGAAGTTCAAGCATTCCAGACAATTGGTACAGCGGGAATAATCAATCACCGGGTACCAGCGGCGTGGTGGCGGACGAAGCAAATCCTCGGCACGGAATGCGGGCTCTCGTTGGTCGTCGCCAGCCGACACTTCGACCGAATGCGCATAGCCGTTGCTTTCCGCTGGCCTGGCCGAATCGCGCCGACGCAACCCTAAATCCAGCAGTGGCGTTTGCTGGAGTTGTCGCGATGCCGCACGCGCCGCACATTCGTCGTATATGCGATAGATTTCCTCCAGAAACGGGTCGGCTGTCTCCGCGTCCCGAAGGTCGAGGCAGTAGATGTAGCGATCGGGTGGCGGCGGACGCAGCTGCTCGGCTCGACGCCTGGCTTCTTCGTTGACGCTGGGATCAGTCGGGCCCTCTTCCGACTGTGTCAGGCTCTCGGTGGCGCTGGCGGTTTCGCTAGCAGTGTCGGGATCCGCATCGGCCGGCGGGCGCCATCGGGTCTCGCCCCAGCGGCCTCGGACACCGTCGCGGTCGAGTACCCAGAACGTGGCTCGCGGATACAGCCAGGCCAGCACTACCAGATCGCCCCGTGCACGCTCCAGAAACAACCGCGCCGGATGTTCCGCATCCAGATCGTACAGGTGGGGAATAACTGCCACTTCAAACCGTGGGTCGCCGAAGAGCCTGGTTACGATCCCCTCTTCCAGGGCCCGCTTACCCGGATGTTTTCCCTGGGCTTGCGACACGGCCACCGTCAGGACGTACCGACTCATGATAAAGCGCCCATGAAGTTCGGTGGATGTTATGCCGCCAGGTTGCCTGAATCACGAAGTCGAAGCGGCTAGCGGTTCTAGTCGCGAGGCTGATAGTTTCGGCGAATTATTTTCAGGCATCGCGGCGGACGTAAATTTTCCACAAATCGGATTGCTCATCCTCCAATATGGCGAGGATACTGAATCCTGGACGGAGGATCGCTGCCGGGACTTCAAATTTCGATTCCAGCCAATCGCCCACGATTTCCAACACCTGTCCTGGTCGGAGCGCTGCAGTGGCTTTCAGGCTCTCCAGAGCCGGGGCCGGACAGATCAGACCGCGGACATCCAGATGCGCATCTATGCGGTGCACCTGGCCGAGTTCATCGCAAACCGTTTGCTGCGGTTCGGCCGAAAGCGGCATGGTCTTTTCGCCCTTATCGTTCTGGCGGACACGCGCGGCGCCAGGGTTCTTCTGGTGACGAACGACGCAGCCGGCAGGAGTGAAAGCTCGCCTCACCGACCCAATAGCTTGCCGGTGAGCGAAGTTCTCGAATCCGAGACGTCGCGCTCGCCGACGCGGTTCATGCCCCAGTCAGTCCGGGGATTGGCCTTATGCATACGAAAAACCGGTTGCAGAAGCAAGCGGCGCATATTTCCGTCTGGTCAGCCCACACGACCAGCGTCACACCCGCGATTCCTTCTCCCGCAGATGCTGCACTTCCCAACAAAAGCAGGAACACATCCCCAACTATCTCCTTCGGACAGTACATGGGTGTGCGGAACCCTCTGCCAGGTGGCAGGCGCGCTATTACAATACCAGCAGGCGGAGACCATGCAACCGGGTCTGTCTCCGACTCGCCCGGCACAATTCGGGAGACGGATTACCTGTCTGAGAACTGGACTCGCAACCGCAAGAGATAGCGATTATGGAGAAGTGGCTGACGCTCGGCTCGCTGATCATTTGCTGCCTGCTGCTGGCTCTCTTTGTCCTGGACATCGTCGTCGGCTTTCCGTTTGGCCGGAGCATCTTCCTCGATATCTGCGCCATGTTGGCGGCTGCAATTGTGGCCTACCTATCCTGGGACGTTTACCGCGAGATCACCTGAGGCAGCAACGCCGGGCCTAACGGCTTGGCGCCCTGGGCAGGGATTCGGCCAGGCGGAGGATCGCCTCCATTAGGCCGGTCATGGTGTACTCCGTGGCCTCGGCAGCCACAGGCAATCCCAGTTCACGCAAAGTGGCGCCAGTGACAGGACTGAGGGCAAGAAGATGAGTTTTCGTCCCGATATGGGCACGCATCGAGGCCTCCAGTCGGGCAGCGAATAGCCGCGCCAGGTTGCTACTCGTCAGCGGGATGAAGTCATATTCCCCCTGCCGCAATCGCTCGGCAACAACGGCGGGAATGTCGGGGATTTCTCGCTGCGAATACACAGCCACCTGTTCCACCTCCGCGACTACCGCTAGCCGCTCCAGTAAGACCTCGCGACCGCGATCGGCTCGCAACAACAGCACGCGCTGACCTCGCACCCGCGGCAGGAGGCTTTCCGCCAGGTTCTCGGAGCGGAATTCGTCGGGGATAAGGTCGGCGTGCAAATGGAATTCGGCCAGAGCCTGAGCGGTGCCCGGCCCGATAGCGGCTAGCTTGACCCCACCGAAACTCCGCAGGTCCGCCCCAAGTCGTCCCAAAGCCTCCACCGTCGCCCGGACACCATTGGCACTGGTGAATACTACCCATTGGAATGCTCCCTGTCCCAGTCGCAGTAGGGCGTGGCGAACTTTTTCCGGTTCCGGTGCCGGGCCAATCTCAATCAGCGGCCACTCATCCACCAGAGCACCCAGCGACTCCAGTCGCCGAGCCAGAGCGTTCGCTTGACTACGGGGCCGCGTGAGCAGAATCCGACGTCCTAAAAGGGGCCGCTTTTCCAACCACTGCAGAGCCGGGCGCAGCCCAACCACCGGCCCGATGAGGGTAACCGCCGGCGCTGCCAGCCCAGCTCGCCGCACTGCCTCGGCCAGTTCAGCCAGGGGTGCTTGCACGCTTCGTTGCCGGCCTGTCGTCGCCCACTGCACCGTGAGAGCAGGCGTGTCCGCGGGCAGGCCATGCCGAATCAGTTGCTCGGCGACATACCCGAGCTGCTCGAAACCCATGTACACTGCCAGCGTGCCGGGAAAACGTGCCAGACTCGCCCAATCCAGTTCGGGGCTATCCTCCGCCTGATGTCCGGTGATCAGGGCCACAGCACTGCTCAGTCCGCGATGGGTCAAGGGCACTCCGGTATAGGCTGCGGCACCGACGGCCGCGGTTACTCCCGGCACGATCTCGAATGGAATGCCCGCCTGGACGAGGGCCAGTAACTCTTCGCCACCTCGGCCAAACACCAGCGGATCGCCCCCTTTCAGCCGCACGACTCTCCGGCCCTGGCGCGCATACTCGACCAGCAACGCCGTGACTTTCGGAGCACGCTCCTGGTGAGCTTCGCCCCATTCCCGCACGCAATGCTTCTCCGCCTGCGGCGCCCAGTCGAGCAGCCGTTCGCTCACCAACCGATCGTAGATCACTATGTCCGCTTCCTGCAAACACTCCACAGCGCGCAACGTCAGCAAACCCGGATCACCGGGCCCAGCACCGACAAGATAAACTTTGCCCGTGGGCAGTCTGGTCATTGTTGTGGTGGCAGTCGCTGTACACCTGACGGCCTGCACGCCGATAGTTCGTCCGCGGAGTTCTTCTTGCCACAGGCCATTTTACCCCGCACCGCTTGTCCTCGCCTATCCGTGCTGCCATTAGTGGTGCATGCCGAGCAACTGCCCATCGGCGCTGGTTCGTTTACCGACTATCACCTCCAACAGGAGCGGCCGACGTCAGCCCGCTGTGGTGTCATCAGATCGGCGTGAGCCCGCCGTGGTGATCGGGAAGCGCGCTTGCAAAGGCGTGGCGCAATTGCTCGGGAGACTGTCGCCGGTGCGTTGGCGAGCGCGGTTGCAATGGCGGTAGCGTAACCACGGGGGGCTTACGCCCCCCCGCTCTTGTTCGCGCGCGTTCTCCCTCCGACGGAATTGCGACTTTTGCGATGCACACACGCATACACGCCAAGAGCGGCGGGTGTCAGCCCGCCGTGGTTCGGGAACCGCACCTGCGAGGACGATTCCGCACACATTCGCACACGATCGCCGCGCCAATCGCCAAGAGCGGCGGGTGTGAGCCCGCCGTGGTGATCGGGAAGCGCGCTTGCAAAGGCGTGGCGCAATTGCTCGGGAGACTGTCGCCCGGCGTGTTGGCGAGCGCGGTTGCAATGGCGGTAGCGTAACCACGGGGGGCTTACGCCCCCCGGCTCTTGTTCGCGCGCGTTCTCCCTCCGACGGAATTGCGACTTTTGCGATGCACAAACGAAGACGCATCGAGAGCGGCGGGTGTGAGCCCGCCGTGGATTCTGGAACCGCACTTGCAACGGCGTTACCGCAATTGTTCGGGAGACTGTCACCGATGCGTTGGCGAGCGCCGCTGCAATCGCGTTCCCGTAACCACGGGGGGCTTACGCCCCCCGCTCTTGTTCGCGCGCGCGTTTTCCCGCCGGCAGAATTGCGACTTTCGCGATGCACAAACGAAGACGCATCGAGAGCGGCGGGTGTGAGCCCGCCGTGGTGATCGGGAAGCGCGCTTGCAAAGGCGTGGCGCAATTGCTCGGGAGACTGTCGCCGGTGCGTTGGCGAGCGCGGTTGCAATGGCGGTAGCGTAACCACGGGGGGCTTACGCCCCCCGCTCTTGTTCGCGCGCGTTCTCCCTCCGACGGAATTGCGACTTTTGCGATGCACACACGCATACACGCCAAGAGCGGCGGGTGTGAGCCCGCCGTGGATTCGGGAACCGCACTTGCAACGGCGCTACCGCAATTGCTCCCGAGACTGCCACCATTGCAGCGACGAACGTCATTGCAGATGCTTCGCCCAACCACGGGGGGCTTACGCCCCCCGCTCTTGTTCGCGCGAACACGCGTTTGTGCAGCGCAAAAGTCGCTTTTTCACCGTCCAGCGAACGCCATCCACAAGAGCGGCGGGTGTGAGCCCGCCGTGGTGATCGGGAAGCGCGCTTGCAAAGGCGTGGCGCAATTGCTCGGGAGACTGTCGCCGGTGCGTTGGCGAGCGCGGTTGCAATGGCGGTAGCGTAACCACGGGGGGCTTACGCCCTCCGCTCTTGTTCGCGCGCGCGTTTGCCCGCCGGCAGAATTGCGACTTTCGCGATGCACAAACGAAGACGCATCGAGAGCGGCGGGTGTGAGGCGGGTGTGCGTTGAGAAAACTCGTAACGGTGATTCAGCACATGTCGGCAGTCCGACGCTGCATTGGAGAAGTGAGCAACCACGCTCAGGTTGAGCCTTGCGTTGTCCGGACGGTCTGGGGCAAAATTTTTGGCAAACTGGGCTTGACATAATGACGTACACTTGGTTTTTCTTTACAGCTGCAAAGGAGTTCGTCGCCCGGAACCGAACGGAGACGGAGATGCGAATGCGGAGGATCGCTGTCGGTGTGTGACCGACAGTTGTTGCTCAGAAGGGATTCGTCTCCACAAAAAGGAAAGGAGGACACCTGTGGAGATCACCGAAATTCGCATCAAGCTCATGGACGAGAAGAAGGGTGGTAACGAACGCCTGCAAGCGTTCTGTTCCATCACCTTCGACAACATGTTCGTGGTGCGTGACCTCAAGATTATTGAGGGAGCGAAAGGCCAGTTTGTGGCCATGCCCAGTCGCAAATTGGCTGACCGCTGTCCGACCTGTCGGTGCAAGAATCATCTGCAGGCTCGCTTCTGCAACAACTGTGGCCGGCGCCTGGATGAAAATCGTGCACCCCGCGACGCCAGCGGTCGAGTCCGGCTGCATGCCGACGTTGCCCATCCCATCAACGCCGCCTCCCGCGAGTACATCGAGAAGGCCATTCTCAAGGCCTACTACGAGGAGTTGGAGCGGGCCAAGCAGCCGGGCTACGTTTGCCGTTACGACGATTACGAAACTGAGGATGACTACGACGGTTACGAGCCGATGAGCGGCCCGTGCCCCGGTGGAGAAAAAGTCCGCCGGGATGTCGGTCATACGGCAGTATCGCCGCCGACGACCAAGCCCAGCGAGAGCAACCCGCGCAGCGAGCCGCCTCGACCCTTCGGTGCGGGAGTGGAGTCGGCGACTAGCTGAGCCGGGCGAGATTGGGCAGGCAACACTCCTGTCCGGCCTCCTCCAGAGCGCGGAGATGCGCTCGGAGCAAGGCCCAGTCGCTTGCCGTGTCCACATCGTACCATACTGGCAACAACGCCCAGCGTAACCGTGTCGTTTCCAGGCGCTGCACTGTCTGCTCGAACACCTGCGCACTGCCCCATGCTATGTCTGTAAAAATAGGCAGACGTTGCTCCGCCAATAGCGCTGGCAACCGCTGCCGCATGTTCAATTCCAATGTCCGGTTCTCCGGCAGATGCGGTTCCATGGAGGGAAACAATGTTACCAGCCAGCGAAGCGACCATCGGCAACCGAGCAGATAATAGCCTCCGTCGCTGGCCGGGCCGAGCACTACCTCCACTCGTTGCAGCCATGCCGCGGCCAATCCGATGAATGGCAGCGGCAACGTAGGACTGTCCGTACCGAGGAAAATGACCGCCTCCTGGCCAGCCGCCCATTCCGTCAGCAGCAGCGTCTGCAAACGCATGCCGAGGTCACCCGAGCTTTGGGGAAGCAAAACAAAATCCTGCCCCGCCAGTTCGGCAAACTGTGTGGCTGCCTGTTGTGGTGCATAGGCCAGCACTCGCCGCAACCGGACTGGCTCCCGGCCACACCAGCTGGAACTGGCTGCTGGCAATTCCTGCAAGTCCCCCAGCCGCAAAGGCTGGCCAGAATCGCCTGGCGGTGCGAATCCCTGGCCTTTCGGTTGAGGCAGACCTGTGCAAAGTCCAAATGCCGCCGGGTTGGCCTTGCCCAGACGGAAGACCGTATCGGCAAGCATTGCCTGAGCGATCGCCAGTGCCTGTGTTTCACCAAGTTCCTGGGCAAGACGGGTTTTGCTCTGGCCGGCTTCGGGCCATTTCGCCATCACCACGAGGCTGATTCGCAGATTCATGGTTACCGCAAACCGATGGGGGTTGCAAATGGTATCCGTGGCTCGAATCGGTCTGGCGAGCCGCACCGCACCGGCATTTCACGAAGGCTTGATTTGAATGGTATGCACAATCGCTGGAGGCAGGTTGCACCATACCAGTTGCCGCGTCTCCTGATGGCGCTGGAAAAATTTTTCGGTCCACCTGCCGATGCAATACAGTCGGCGTCTCTCGTGTTTGCCGACAAACGGCATCTTCAACTGGCGAATCCACAGGTACTCGAAATAAACCAGCCAGCCCCCTGGCCGTAGCAATCGCTCCATGTGGTCGAGAATCTCCCGGACTGTGGCTGCCGAGAAGTTGTTTAGAGGCAAACCGGAAATGATGCAATCGGCAGGCTGTTCCGGTTGAAACTCCTGAATGGGAACGGGATGCAGATAAACCTGCTCCAGGTACTGGCGAAAGAGCGACTCACGAGCAAACCGCACCTGCAGGAATTCCACGAAACGGGGATTGATCTCCACCAGGTCGAGGCGATCACCGGCTTGCAGCGCGGGAAGTATCCAGGCGGTGATCGCTCCCGTTCCCGGTCCCACCTCCACGATTCGCCAGGGAGGCCGGGGCTGGCGCAATATCGCCGTCATCGCCCGAGCCAGGAATCGGCTGCTCGGTGCGATGGCTCCAGTATGCTGAAAATCCCGCCACCATTCAGCCCAAAAGTGTATCCAGCTCCGCCACATGATCCGCTTGCCGTCTCGTCTCCGTCGCCAGCTGAGCCGTGGGTTCCCCGACATCGTTCGGTTGATTCAGGCGGGCATCGTCCGGTTCACGTCGTCCTATGTTGCGGCGTTCTCCGACACCTGCCGGGCGCTCAGCCCCTGTCCACAAATTAGCGAATACTTCTGCACACGGCGCTGGGGGACCGGTACTTTCCCGATACGCTCGCGATTCGTTGCATGAGCGGTTCGACAAGCCAACCCCAGGGACGATAGGAGCAAGCAGGCACTGCCGCTAGCCAACGGCAAGTTTTCCGGATTCAGGAGCCAGTGGCGTTGTCTCCTGTGGACAATTCTCGTGATTTAGGTAACACTAAACACAGTGATTAGACTAAACTAATCTACGGAGCCTCCACGACGGAATGTGAAACTGCGGCGGATGGGCTTGCCCTGGCGTGAATTTCGGCGAATCAGCTTCGTGCCACCAAACGCAAGCTAAGCCAGGATTGGCTCTGCAACGCTTTTTGCGGTGGGGACAAATGACGGCCAGCGCTTGCCTCCGCCCTGACGGAAACGCCACATGCCAACGCCTGGCCATAACGACACGCCAGCGGGTGCTCGCACCGAGTGCGTTGAGGACGAGAAATCACCAGCCGGAGCCTCGGCGAGGCTTACCAGAGTGAAGGTCAGCTGTTTCTGGCTCATTCTGGGGTTACTGCTGAGTACGGCCGCAAGCGGTTGCGGGTCGAGTTCCGAAACTACAGCCCCCATGCCCCTCGTGCAGGATGGCCGGGTGCGCGTCCCCGGGCAGCATCGCGGCAATTACCCGATTCGCGTCGTCTGCACCACGGGAATGGTAGCCGATCTGATTCGGCACACCGGCGGGGAATGGGTGCAGGTGCACGTGTTGATGGGGCCGGGTGTGGACCCGCATCTGTACAAGGCCCGTCCCAACGACCTCGCTCTGCTGCAGCGGGCCGACCTCGTCTTTTATTCCGGCTTGCACCTGGAGGGAAAAATGGCCGAAATTTTGGAAAGCTTACCGCGTCAAGGCCGGCTGGCGTTTGCAGTAACAGCGGCGCTTACGGCCAATGATCTGCTGACCGACACCGGTCAGTTCGATCCCCATGTCTGGCTGGATGTGCGCTTGTGGCAGAAGTGTTTATGGCTGGTGCGGGATGTTCTTATGCAATACGACCCGCAGCACGCCGACGAATATCGCCGCCATGCAGAGGATTATGGCAAGCGACTGTCGGCCCTGGACGATTGGGTGCGCGAGCAGGTGCAGCAGATTCCCCCGAAACAGCGGTTACTGGTCACGGCCCACGATGCCTTTCGCTATTTCGGTCACGCCTACGGTATCGAGGTGCACGGCATCCAAGGAATCAGCACAGAAAGCGAAGCCAGTGCCGCGGAGATAGATGCGCTGGTAGAACTCCTGGTGTCCCGGAATATCAAGGCGATTTTCGTCGAAAGCAGTGTCAATCCCCGTAACGTTCAGGCGGTGGTCGAAGGTTGCCGACGCCGCGGTCATGTCCTGCGTATAGGCGGCGAACTGTATTCCGATGCACTGGGCGAATACCGTGCCGATGTGCCGGAGGAAGACAATCCCGGCACCTATATCGGCATGATTCGCCACAATGTACGCACGATCGTCGAGGCACTGCGGTAAAATCGCAGTGGGGGAAAACGGCTGCAGCAAGCCGGTCGAGGACGGTCGGTATGACGGGGAAATCGGCCTGGTCGAGCGTGCTGGATGTGCACGACGCCACGGTGGCCTATGACCGCCAACCCGTGCTCTGGGATGTGGACTGGACGCTGTCGGAACCGGCGCTGGTAGCGATCGTCGGGCCAAACGGTGCGGGCAAGAGCACGCTGCTGAAGGCCATTCTCGGATTGGTGCCGCTCGTGACCGGCGAGGTGCGCATCTTCGGCGAGCCAATAGCGGAGGCGCGCCACCGCGTCGCCTACGTGCCGCAGCGGGAAAGCGTGGATTGGGACTTTCCCGCCACGGTGCTGGACGTGGTCCTGATGGGGACGTATGGCCGACTGGGCTGGTTCCGCCGACCCGGACGAACGGAGCGGCAACTGGCACTGCGTTGCCTGGAAGAACTGGGACTGCAGGGTCTGGAGCATCGGCAGATCGGCGAACTCTCCGGTGGTCAGCAGCAACGCCTTTTTCTGGCGCGGGCCCTGGCGCAGCAAGCTGACATGTACCTAATGGATGAACCTCTGGCCGGGGTCGATGCCGCTACGGAACGCGTTGTCTGGAACTTGCTGCAACAACTCCGCCGGCAGAACCGCACCATCGTCGTCGTGCATCACGATCTGCGTACCGTGCCCGAATGGTTCGAACAAGTAGTTCTGCTCAACACCCGGATAATCGCGAGCGGCCCGACGCAGCAGGTCTTCACGCCGGAAAACCTGCAGCGGACCTATGGCGGTCGCCTGGTTATTCTCGAGGAAGCCGGGCGCCTTTTGCCGGGACAACGCCAACCATGACCCACACGCAGCTCGTTGTGTTGGGAACGGCCTTGCTCGGTCTGGCTGCCGGAGTCGTGGGGGTTCTGGCCATGCTCCGCCGCCAGGCCTTGCTCGGCGATGTGCTGGCCCATGCGACACTACCCGGTTTGGCACTGGCATTTCTGCTGGTCGGCAGCAAACAAATCGAGGCTCTACTGGCCGGTGCTGTCCTCTCCTGTATGGCGGCAGCCGTGACCGTCTGGGCACTAGACCGCTGGACGCGGTTGAAAGCGGATGTCCGGCTCGGACTGGTGTTGAGCGTATTTTTTGGAGCGGGAATGGCTGTTTTAGGTCGCGTTCAGGATGTGCCGGGTGGCGGTCAGGCCGGCTTGGAAGCCTACCTGTTCGGCAAACCTTCTGCTATGCTCCAGCGTGATCTGGTCTGGCTCAGTACGCTCGCCAGCGTTTGCCTGCTGGTGGTCACGCTGTGTTACAAGGAGTTCCAGGTGGTGGCTTTCGATGCCGCCTTTGCTCGGGCTCAGGGCTGGCCGGTTCGATTCCTTGACGGCCTGCTGCTGGCACTGATTATCCTCGTGGTCGTTGTCGGTTTGCCGGTGGTCGGCGTGGTGATGGTGTCCGCCATGCTGATCCTGCCGGCGGCCACCGCACGCTTCTGGACGAACCGCCTGCCAGTGCTGCTGTTACTGTCCGCCTGGATGGGCGCAGCTATGGGAGTCGCCGGAACCCTGATTAGCGCACAGGCACTCGAACTGCCCGCCGGACCGACGATTATTCTGAGCGGCTCGGCACTTTTCGTGCTTTCGATGCTTCTGGGTACAAAGCGTGGCTTGCTGACCCGCCGGAACAAGGCCTCACGCTAACATGTAGGCGAACAAGAATCGCCCGGCTTTGTCGCCAACAGCCCTTGGGCGCGCAATGCCTCTTTTGTGCCCGGAGAAGCGGTACGGTAAATTCCACGTGGGGCGCTGGGCACCGTCGGGGTTAGCGAGGCAATGGGATTTCTCGCAATTCCATGGGGCCGCCGCAGCATTCGCAGACACCTTTATCCGGATAATCGCGGCGAATGGCGCAGGTCTCGCACCAGTAGTACACCTCGTGGGGAATGCCGTTTTTCAGGGTGTAAAAGCGTTCGATGACCAGAATGCCTGGACCGGCGGGAATTCGGCCACGCACCTGAACGGGTCGGTTCAACAATCGCCCGTCCTGGAACAAGGCACGACTCCCCAGGGTCTTGACGATCGGCAGAATTTTCCCGTCGCGCGTGCGTAAGGCCAAAGCGAACGGTGCGGCATCGGGGTCGAGCTGAATCTCCTCCTTTTTCAGGAGGTCAGCCAGCCGAATCACTTCCCCTTCCAGCGTAAGCGCCGTGTTGCCGGGCTGGGCCGATAGCCAGGCTCTCGGGTGGAGGGAAAGCAGCGCCGCGCCCGCCAGCCCGACCAGCACCGTCAGGGCGAAAAATAGCGGCGGGACTTTGTGCTGACCACGGATGGCGAGGTTGTCGCGTGCTTGCCTCATAGCAAAAGCCTCCTTCTGCCGGCGTGAGTACCCCACTTCCCCTTGCCAAACTCAGACATCGCGCCAGACGTCGGCGGAAGTTTCAGAATCGCGTTCCTGGTGGTGTGTGCGGTCGGCCTGGGGCGAGACAGCCGGTTCTGCGGGAGGTTCGGCGGCTTTGCGTTTCCGCTGACTTTCCTTGTCGCGAAGGATCAGGCGGATCGGCACCTCTTTATATGGCAGCTGTTCGCGAAAAACTTTGAGCAGGTACCGCAGGTAAGGCGGGTCGAACAACTCCACGCCGTTGGTCATGAGTACGATGGTCGGTGGTCGAACGGCCACCTGGGTACCGAAGTAAATGCGCGGGGTACGGTTCTGCCGCACCGGTGGCGATTGCCTTTGCACTGCCCATTGCAGCACGCGATTCAACTCACTGGTCGGCACCCGCTGCCCAGCTTGCTGATGCAGGACTTCGGCCAATTTTAAAAGGCCACCGACATTTTTCCCCGTGCGGGCACTGATAAAAGCGATCGGCACATAGTCCAGAGCCGGAAAGGTTCGTTGCAGATACTCCGCCCATCGATCGGTCGGAATGCGGCGCTGGGCCAAGTCCCACTTATTGACGACGAAGATGGTCGGTTTTTCGTACTCGACGATCAGGTGGGCCAGTTGCTTATCCACGCGGCTGACGGCTTCAGTAGCGTCGAACAAATGCAGCACGACATCGGCCCGGCGGATCGCCCGTTCGGCACGCTTGAGACTGTAGAACTCGATGCTGCTCTGGATGCTGCGGCGTTTGCGCAAACCAGCCGTGTCTATGGCCAGGAAGACTTTCCCGTCCACCTCGAAACGCACGTCCACGCTGTCGCGTGTGGTCCCGGCCAGTTCGCTGACGATGACGCGCTCCTGCTGTGCCAGGCGGTTGATCAACGTGCTTTTGCCGACATTCCGGCGACCAACAATGGCCAGCTGGAGTGCTTCAGGAGGCGGTGACTCGCTGCTGGCGGGGAGCAACTCCAGAAGCCGCTCCAGCAACTTTTCGCCACCCCGCATCTGCTGGGCACTCACGCACAGCGGTTCACCGAATCCCAGCCGGCAAAACTCTCCGGCCTGGTATTCCAGAGCTCTGGTGTCGCATTTATTGGCCACCAGCACCACCGGTTTGCCGACATGACGCAAGCGCTCCGCCACTTGTTCATCCAAAGGCACCAGACCATCCCGCACGTCCACCAGAAACAGGATGACATCCGCTTCCTGCAATGCATATTCGATCTGGCGTTCGATGTGCTCGCGGAGCGGCTCGCGTTCATCCAGCCCCAGCCCGGCGGTGTCGCAGATTTCGAAATAGCGACCGTCGGCTTCCACCGCGGCCGTCAGCCGATCGCGCGTAGTACCAGCGGTCGGGTCGACGATGGCGATCTGCCGACCCGCCAGCCAGTTGAACAACGACGACTTGCCGACATTCGGTCGGCCGACTATCGCGACTTTCGGCAACGGCATGATGACATCCTGGATAGGCCCAGCGGGGCAGGTTTGCTTTACTGCGACAGCATCTGGCGGGCCGGGAGGATTCCCGTTGCCGCTTTGACTGCCTGTGCAGGAGCTGGGATTCAGCCAGCGGTTCCGCTGCGCTCGTCGTCGGCGGAAACGACCAGGGCGGGTCTTGCGGGTTCAGATGAAGTCCAGCCGACGCTTGGTGCTGCATGAGCGGATACAGTCGGCGCACAGGCCACGCACCACCAGGCTATGTCGGCTCGGCTGAAATCCGTGCTGCCGGCAGAACGCCTCGTACAGCGATTCCAGCTGCGGCGCCTGGAATTCGATTACTTTACCGCAGGTGTCGCAAACCAGGTGCTCGTGCTGCGGATAACCGTAGTCGTGTTCGTACGCGACACGGCTGCCCAACTGCACTCGCCGCAGCAAGCCGGCGTTGACCAGCTTGTTGAGTGTGCGATAGACAGTGGCCCGACTGATGTCGAGGTTGGCACGGTCCAGTTCCGAGCAGAGTTGCTCCGCGTCAAAGTGGTTGTGCCGGGAAAAAATAAAGTGGATCATTCGCCGCTGCGCTTCGGTAAAGCGCAGGGGCTTAGGTCGGCTCGCCAGGTATTCGCGGAAACGAGCCTCGGCACTTTCCGGCGTTTGCCAGGGGCGTTGCAACAGGGCTTCAGCCATGGTCGCACCTGTCCCAAGGACAGACGGAAATCTCCCGTTTGCTCGCTGGGCGTTCGCATCATTATACGGCGATGTTGCCGGTCACAGCGTAAGTGATCCGCCCACAGGCAGCACGACTGTTTCGACGCCGGTCTCCTTGCGTACTCGTTCGGCCCAGGCATGTGCATCCTGGCGAATAATGTCCCAGGTGTTGTAGTGAATGGGGACGACTCGCCTGGGGCGCAACAGTCGGACTGCTCGCAAGGCATCGTCTGGCCCCATAGTGAAGTTGTCGCCGATCGGCAGCAGCGCCAATTCGATGCCTTCTTCGCCAATCAGAGCCATATCGCCAAACAGTCCGGTATCGCCAGCATGATAAATTCTGCCAGCCGGCAGATACAACAGCAAGCCGGACGGATTGCCGCCATAGCTGCCGTCGGGCAGACCGGAACCGTGCACCGCCGGTGTCAGTTTCAGTCGTCCAAAGGCAAAAGTGTAACTGCCACCGATATGCATCGGGTGAACCTTGTTCAATCCCTGGTTCTGCAGCCAGGTGATGATTTCGTAGTTGCTGATGACGGTCGCGCCGGTGCGTCGGGCAATGCTCACCGTGTCGCCGACATGATCGCCATGCCCGTGAGTCAGGAGGATGAAGTCGGCGGCGACTGCGTCGGGCTTGATAGGAGCATTCGGTTGGCCCGACAGGAAGGGGTCGATCAGAATGCTATGCCGATCCGTGCGAATCTGGACGCAAGCATGACCGAGCCAGGTCACCTGGGTTGCCATGTTTACTTCTCCTGTTGTTCATCCGCATTGGCGCTGGCGGATCCATTGGCCACTGGGAAAGCACAAGTCGGACAGAACCTTCCCTGGCTGCGTTAATTTAGCGATGATGTTTGCCGGAATAAACGGTGCTCAATGAGCCTCTCTCGAATCGGGCCAGGAACCGCAAAGCATCGCTAACATGGTGGCGGCAGCTTATACCGGTGCGGATTGGTTTGGCAATTCGTAAAAAGGTGAACATAGACTTCGATTGACTGCCGTAGCCACCGGGCTGATAAGTCAGCCACCAATGGCTGGCGATCGTCCTCTTGGCGCGGACGGGCCAGCGGATTATGACGCCTTTCGCCCTGGCGGACTGGTCTCTGCTGGCGGGACGAGTCGGAGGTGGAAACAGTCGGAGCTGGAAACACCGGCCACAACAGCTAAGGGGACGCAACCGCAGCTAACCATGTCCCTAAATGCGGGAAAATTCCATGCCGGACTGGCTGAGCGAATTCTTACGGCTATTCACCGACCTGGAAGGGACGTTGCGCGATTGGATTTCTGCCTACGGTGCGTGGGTGTACGTGATGATTTTTGCCATCGTCTTCGTGGAGACCGGGCTGGTGGTGATGCCGTTTCTGCCCGGCGATAGCCTGCTGTTTCTATGCGGAGTACTGGCATCTCTGGGGGAAATGGACATCGTGGCAGTGATGCTGGTGCTGATAGCAGCGGCAGTGCTGGGCGATGCCGTGAATTACGCGCTCGGCTATCGGCTGGGGCCCAGGGTCTTTTGCAGCGAGACTTCCTGGCTGTTTCACAAGAAACACCTGTTGCGGACGCAGCGCTTCTATGAGCGGCACGGCGGCAAGACGATTTTCCTGGCGCGATTCATTCCGATTGTGCGGACTTTCGCCCCGTTCGTGGCCGGCATCGGTCGCATGTATTATCCCCGTTTTGCACTCTACAATGTCCTCGGCGCCATCGTCTGGGTAATGACGTTCGTCGTGCCGGGCTACCTGCTGGCAGAACAGCCGTTCATACGGGAGAACCTGTACCTGGTGCTGGCAGTCATCGTGGTTTTATCGGTGACGCCGATGCTGATCGAGCGGTGGCACGCGCGTCGGCTCGGCACTGCCGTTGAGGCGAAAACTGCCACCTGCTGCCCAACCGATTCCGCAGCGTTGCCGCCTGGGGAAAACTGACCTTTTCAGGGTGGTGGCAGTCGGCTATTATCGCGGTCGGCGGAACGGAGACCGGAACCTTCGCTCCGCCAGGGCCACGAAGGGCCGGGCAGAGAAGAGGCACACCTCTCGATTCGCATCTCCGCAGCGCATCGCCACGGGCACGTCAGCAAAGTTGGGCGGCTGTGCCTGGCTCATGGCCAAGAATGCCCGCAGCCAAGCCCCTTTCCCTATTGGGGCGGGGGCATCCGGAACGGCAGGAGAGGCATGAGCCGAGAAGCTGTCGTGTTGCGCGTGGACGCTGGGCCTACTTTCGGATTCGAGGCATGGAATCGCTGTCAGGTGCTGGCCTATGGGCTGCAACGCCGCCGCCGTCCCTGCTACTTCCTTTCGCACCTGCAGCCCAATGGACTGGCACTGAGTCTAAAGCGTTCCGGCCACGATTGGCTGGCGGCTGAGCATCCGACTGGTTCCCCGCAGGATCTCGAACAATTGCTGCGGGAGATTCGCCGACTGCAAGCCGTCGCTGTCATCCTGGATTCCCCTGCTGTCGGACCGGACTACCTGGCGGAACTGGTGGCGGCTGGTGTCCTGGTGATGCACGTGGACACGCAGGCAGCTTACCGTTCGCCAGCGCATCTGGTGCTCAATCCGACATTCAATCGCCAGCTGCAGGAGCACGAGGTCTGCGCCAACGGCCAGGTGTTGTGTGGTCAGCGCTACGTTCTGGTGCGACCGGAAGTCAAGCGGGTTCGCCCCCAGCGCTCGCTCGAACCACCAGAACCACTCCGCGTTGCCGTCGCGTTGGGCGATGATGTGGCACAACTCACCCGCGAAGTGGTAAAAACTTTGCTGAGCATTCGCCACATCGCACGCCTCGAAGTTCTGACCTGGGCGCACCACCCGGCCGTGGAAGTGTTGCAAAAGTGGCTGGAAAAATGGCCCGACCGGCTGGCGTTGGCCACAGAACCGGCAAGCTGGGGACTGGCCATGATGCGCAGTCACCTCGCCATCGCCACCGCGGGACCCTGTGCTCTGGAACTCGCTTACGTCGGCGTTCCTACGATTCTGATCACCGACCGCAGCGAACAGCGGCGTACCGCCGAAATTTTGCAGGAAGAAGGCATTGCTTACCATCTGGGTAGGGCCGAAGATTTTTCCGCCTCCCGACTTCGCACCGCTGTCCAAGAACTCCTTGCCGACCCTCGACAACGCCAGGAGATGTCGCGGATGGGTCGCGCCTTGCTGGACGGTCGCGGCACCGATCGTTTCGTTCAGGCGGTCGAGATTCTGCTGCACGCTCCGGCCCGTCGGCAAACGATGAGTCAGGCGGCGTAGCAGAGACCATTTGCCCGATGGCTGCCAGCAGACTCCGCGGTACGGAGGGCCAGCTATGAACGCGGAAAATACCGACAAATCGGCGGACTGGCGTCACATCGGCGAACGGACGCGACGGCAACTTGAGGAACTTGACGCGCTGCTGGAACGCATGCTGGCTCTGCCGCCGTTCGATCTGCCGGAGCAAAGAATCTCCTCGCCGCAGTCGCTCACTTCCCCGAGCTTGCCGACTCGATTAGCTGAAAATGCCGCGCCGGCATCGGGCCAGCAGGCAACCGCTGATCCCGCCTCGAAGTTCAGTTCAGGCGATGCCGGCGACCAGGCGGCTGACACTCCGACAGCGGAATCGGCAAAAGTTGCCGCTGCCAGCACTTCGCCAGTCACACCTGCCGACCTCCCACCTCACGATTTCTCTGCGTCTAGCTCGGGTGCGACCTGGGCACCGCCGGCCTCACGCGTCGAATCGCCTTCTCGCCCAGAAGAAACGCTCGCGACGGCGAAGGAAGAATCTACCGCGCCTACACGAGCATCAAGCACGGAAACATCTGGTGCCGGCTCGAAAACGACCGTCGGCTCGGTGGCCAGTGCCCAAACGCTTGCCCCTGCACCAGCCCAATCAGCGCGTCCCGGTGCCGAATCTTCGCCACCCGTCTCCGCCAGGACGGCAGCGCCGTCGCAACACATTCCGGCCAGCGGAGAACGAAAGGTCAACGATTCGTTATCGGCACGCGAGGTGTCCTCGGAACGCACACTGGAAGCGGCAGCGCCTGAGAGGGGCCCAGGCCAATCGCGAACCACGGATCAGACCAGCCCGGCCGGGATTCGCGCAGGAACGAATCCCGCCCCGCCTGGCGAACGGCTGGGCCAGCCATCCGGCGACATCAGGAAAGGCCCGGCCTGGTTATTGCGGGAAGAGGATAGTGGCAACGATTCCCCTGCCCGAGACGCTACCGAGAGAACCAGCGAATCCGATTCAAGTGACCGCGAACCCTCAGAAAAAGCGACCGATGTCCCGCAACCACTTCGCTGGCTGAAATCGGCTCGACGGATTCCGGGGCAGGCTCTGCACTGGCTGTTTACCTCGCCGACCGGCTCCAACCTGCTGGGCTGGATCGGCATTGTGTTGCTACTGGGCTCGGCAGCATTCTGGCTGGGTGCCTGGCTGGGCTGGCACTGGTAAAGTCCACCGCGTTGCTCTCGTCATCGGCTGTCGCAATCCTAAACGGAGCCACCATCCCCCGATAAGAGCGTTGCCGTTCCCGACTCTGCTCCCATTTCTCCCAATTGCAACGGCAAGTGTTCCGCGAAACCGACGTGAAATTGCCAGCGCAAATTTTGCGACATCCCGGTTCGCTTGGAAATTGCGCCGCGCGAAGGAGCAAGTGATGCCGAATTGCCAGCGCAAGTTTTGCACCGGCTCCCCGTTTATCGCCTTGAGGGGCCGCAATCGAAAAAGGCGTAACCCCGCACATTAGAGATCTTGTGATGGTCGGTGGTGCGCGGTAGCATGGAAGTAGGATTCGCGGGATCGGCGAGGGGCTGCACGAGCCCGCTATGTGACTCCGTGCGACGGCACAAGTCGCCCCAGGCTGGCGAAGGGTGATGCAGATACATACGGCACCTGGACTTGTGGTGGGAAGTGGCTATAACGACCTTGCTGATTGGGGCGAAATTGTGGGTCGGGTCGAGGATGGACGTAGCAACCGAGGGAAAGGATTTTCTAGCACGGGCGGCTAGTTGTAACTTACACTAGAAGTGTAGAAATGACGGCCTTCGGAATCGCTGGCAGTCTGGCCATTCCGCAGGCTGTGCCCATATCTGCACGATCTGGCAAGGGACACCACATCCGGCGGGAACAACCTCCGGAGTTGCCTGAAAGGAGAGGAGCATGCTGCGACGGCAACAGGCGATTGGGGGCGCGGCAATCGCAGTGACCCTGGCGTGTTGGGGGATCTTGCAGGGCGACCCGGTCAGTGTGCGGGAACACGAACCGCAGCATCCACCGCAAACCAGTAACATCGGTCAGTTTTCTCAGGAAAAGTTGCGTCAAGAGGGGTTGCTGACCTACCAGACGCAGGCCCAGGAGATTTTGTTCGCGCTGAAACTGCGCCCCAAGTTGGACGGTGCAATCAAGAAACCGCGGGATTTCCTTGTCTTGTTTGACACGACCGCCAGCCAGGCCGGTGACAGCTGGTTGGTGCAGTTGGCGTTGCTGAAAGAACTCTGCCGGCAAATCGGCGAGCAGGACCGAATTCGAATCCTCAACGTCAACACCCAACCGACTGACCTGTCGCCGGGATTTGTCCGCAAGGGAGAGCCGGCCCTTGATAAGGTACTGCAACAACTCCCGGACATCACGCCGATGGGTGCTGGCGACCTGAAAGCCGCTCTCGACAAGGTTATCGAAAGTCTGGAAAACCGCGGCGACCGGCAGCAGGTGGTGGTCTATATCGGAGACGGCATGAGCACGCTGCGACCGATCCGTGCCGTGGAGCGTTTGCGTTACGCCGACACATTCAACCGACTGCGTGTGCAATTTTATGCAATCCCGATCGGCTTCCGGCTCGACCCGGAGTTTCTGCACGGGATGACGGGAGCGACCGGCGGGGCGGTCTGGCGCGTGGATGTGCGCTACGCTGTAGCCGACCTGTGGAAACAGTTCCTTGCCCAGCTGGAAGTGCCGGTGCTCTATCCGACCGAATACCAGCTGCCGCCGGAAGTTGTCGAAGCCTACCCGACGAAGTTGCCGCCATTGCGGGCCGATACCACGACCCTTGTCGTGGGGCGATTGCGGGAGCTCCCGGCCACGTTCACCTGGCAGCTCAAGGGGCTGGTGCAGGAGCAACCGGTGCAATTGACGGGCGAGGAGAAGGTAGTCCCGCCGGATGTCAGCCTGTTCTTCCTCAAGGCGCTGGTCGAAAATGCCCGCAAGCATCAGGAAGCGCCGGCATTGCTGCCCGCAGACCGCATGCTGGCGATGGCACACAGTCAGGTTCGGGTTGTCCGCGAGGAACTGCTGGCCCAAGGTCGGATGGCTATCCGCCTGGATCGGCTCGACCTGGCACGGCAATTGTTTGACCAGGCGCAGCAACTGGCGCCGCACGATCCGGAAGCACGAGCGGCATTGCGGCTGGTGGAACGGTTGCAGCAAGCGCCCGACGCAGCCCAGCGCCGCGAGCTACTGGAACGCGGACTGGCCCAGGCAGGCGGTCAGGCTGGCGGTGGGGCCGGCGCTCCCGCCGCGGCTCCGGCGGGCGGCAAACCTGACCCGCAGGCCGAGGATTTGCTCCGCCGGCAGGAACAACTCATTCGCATCCTCGAGCAACAACTCAAGAACGACGTGGATGAAGCACTGCGGCAGGTGGATCGCCCACTTGGGGCTGCCGAGGCCAACGAATGGCTCGCTCGCCTGAAACTCCTCAGCGAAATGATCGCCCGCGAAAGCAACATCGGGCCGCAGGTGCGCCAGCAACTGCTCGAGCGGCTGGCGACAGCAGTGCGGCAACTGGAACGGCGATTGGAAGAACAACGTCGCCGCGAAGCCGAGGCTCAGGCCCGCGAAATCCAGGCGCAGGAACTGGCCCGACGTCAAGAACAACTGGCCGACGAACAGAGCCGCATCCGCGAAGCTATGCAGCAATTCCTAGTGCTGGTACAGGCTAATCGCCTGATGGAAGCCTACCGCAAAGGTTTGCAGGTCGCGCAAATGACCCCAGGGCAGGCCATCGGTGTGGCGACGTCGAACCAAGCCCTGGCAGCGCGGTACCTGGGAGAAGCCCAGCGGCTGGTTCAGGAAAGACAGTCGCGGTACCTGGCGGCTATGCTGGAAATCGAGCGCTCCCATGTGCCTTTCCCCGATGAACCGCCCATTACCTTCGCTCCCGCCAGTTTTTACGAGACCAAAATCTTTCGCAATTGGAACGAATTGTCCCGGCATCGCATAAAACGCTGGCTGGTGAGCTACCTCGGCGAAGCTCCATCTGAGCGGGCTCAGGAACTCGAGCGAATGCTTTCTCAGCCCAGCCCGCTGCTTCCCGCCAAGTTTGACCAGGATACTCCACTGCATCTCGTTTTGGACACTATTGAAAAGAAGCTCAACATCCCCATTCGCATTGATTTTGAAGCCTTCGGCGAAGCAGCAGCCAATTTTGACCCGCAGCAACTGACCCTCAAAAAGACGGTACGCTGCACAAATATGTCGCTGGGCATGATCCTGCATGATGTGCTGGCCAGCGTTGAGCCCCAGGCGACGTATATCATTCGCCGCGATACTATCGAAATCACCAGCCCGCAGAAAGCCATCGCGGAGAAAGTGCTGCGGGTGTACCCGGTACCGGAACTGGTCGTGCCTCCACTGTTTGGCGGCAACCCGTTCCAGATGTCCACCATGATCTTCGGCATGGGTTTCCAGATGGGCATCCCGATGATGATGTGGGGTATGGCGCCCATGATGATGGGCGGACCGATGATGATCGGCGGCATGATGGGCGGGTTCCCGGGCATGATGGGCGGATTCCCGGGCATGATGATGGGTGGTTTTCCGGGCATGATGATGGGTGGTTTTCCGGTCATGATGATGGGCGGATTCCCGGGCATGATGATGGGTGGTTTTCCGGGCATGATGATGGGCGGATTCCCGGGCATGATGATGGGCGGATTCCCGGGCATGATGATGGGCGGATTCCCGGGCATGATGATGGGTGGTTTTCCGGGCATGATGATTGGCGGCATGATGATGATGGGTGGCATGATGATGGGTGGCATGATGATAGGCGTTATGAACCTGGGTGGAATGATGGCCCTGGGCGGGCCAAACCTGTTCGCCACCAACAGCTCCTTGATGCTCATCGAACTGATCAAGCAGGTGGTGGGTGGTCCCGGGGACTGGTACATTGACCCGATGAACATGATGATGCTGACCATGATGGGCCAGCAGCCGCCTCAGGACTATAACCCGTTACTGGCGAACTACATAGGCTACTACGACCCGGCCTTCGCGTTGATTGTACGAGCGACGGCCCGGATGCACGAACGGGAGACGCGATCGCTGACGGTACCGGCAGCTGGGGGTCCAGCCGGTGCAGCTGGCGGCGGCATGGTGCAGGCGCCGAACGTTGGCCGACCACTGGCCCATGCCGACATCGCCCGGGAAGTGGAAGGGGTAATCGGCGGACTCGTCGGGATGCAGGCGCTGCGTGGACGGGGCAAAGTGGTGGCCAGCCAGCTCGATGCCAGAAAGGTCTGGCAGGACGTTCTGGCGCGCAGCGATAACCCGGTCGAGCCCGACGTGTTGTTTGCCGGCGCTGCCGCGCTGGCCGCCAGCGGTCATTGGAACCATGCCGCTGAGTTGCTCAAGGCTGGCTTGCGTCAGGGAGGAGTGGCCCGCGATTGGATGTTTGAAGCGATCGCCCTGGCCACCCGCGTGCAACACGGTGATCCCGAAGAAGAAGTGCGTTGCTTGCTCTCGGCAGCAGACCTGCGCCCCAGCGATGCTCTGGGATTGCTCCAAGGTGCGGAAGTCCTGGCTCGACATGGAAAATACGCCCCGGCGGTCTCGCTGACGCGGCTGGCTGCGGAACAGAATCCGGAGTTGCCGCATCCGTACCTGTTCGCGTTGCAATTGGCCAGCCAGGCCAAGGATGGGGCGACGGTGCGGTGGGCGGCAACGGAATTGCTCCGCCGGGACTGGCCGGTGCAGTGTGCCGAACTCCATGCCACAGCGCGTCGTGTGGTCGAAGACCTCGCCGAGACCCTGCGTAAAGCTGGCCGCACTCAGGATGCCGACGCGCTGACCCTGCCCGATGCGCAAATCGAACGCCGCGATCTGGTCATTCGGCTCCTGTGGGCTGGCCAGGCTGACCTTGATCTGGAAGTCTCTGAGCCGACAGGAACTGTCTGCTCCCTGCTGCAGCGGGTGACGGTCAACGGCGGTAGCTTACAGGCCGACTTCGACGCCGACCATCAGACGGAACTGTACAGTGCGGCGGAGGCCTACTCCGGTGAGTACCGCATCACCGTCAAATCCCGCTGGGGCAAACCAGTCGGCAACAAAGCTGTACTCGAAATCATCACGCATCAGGGCACGCCACAGGAGCAGATTCGCCGCGAAATGATCACCGTCGGTCGGGAAGCGGTGACGCTGAGCGTGCAACTGCGCGATGGCCGACGCCAGCACCTGGCGCAGACGGCACCGTTGGAAGTGTACCGTTTGGGAATTGACCCGTACTACAGGCCGACGCTGCCGGTGAGCGGTGCGGAAATGCTGCGTCGGCTGGCAGTGCCGATTACCACCGGCATCGAGTTGGGACGTTCCCGTTTCGGGCCGACGAGCATGGCCGACCCGTCACCCCGCCGTGCCGACGAAGACGATCCCGGGCCGCAATTGGGTCCCGGCGGTCCCGGCGTGGTTGTGGTGCCGGCCGGAGCCGTGGTCAACACCCAGGCGCTGGTCAATAGCGATCGCCGGTATGTTCGCCTTTCCGCCAACGTGACCTTCCAGGGCATCTCCGGAGTGTTTCAAGTCCCCGTGGTGGGCTTCCCGCCTGGTGTACGCCCGTGAGCCAGTACATCGGCCAATCTTCGTCGCCAGGTTGATACCGGTCGAGCATCGCCCAGCGCTGCGCATTTAGGAAGGATCGTCCGGCGAGTGCGTCAACACCACCGACATTTCATGGTCGGCCAACAGAAGGGGAGTTGTCCGAGGCGGGAGATGAAGCCGAGCGAGCCACAGCGGCGGCGCGGCTGCGGGCATCGAGATCGGCCTTGGCGTACAGCACCAGTCCAGCTCCGACAGCCGCCAGCACGATACCGATGTAAAGCAGCGCTCCGGGTCGCAGTCCAGCAGCCGGCGGATGCCACGCCAAACTGACCAACGTGTTGACAATTGGTGCCCCAGCAAATACCAGCGGTGCAATGAACAACGGGCTGCCGCCGCTCTTGATGGACAGGATGATGCACAAGGCTCCCGCAGCTCCAGCGGTGCCGGCCAGCGTTGCGAAACCGACGCCACGCCAGTTAACGCCACCTTCCCGCCAGAACTGCAATTGTTCGCCGCCCGCCAGGTCAAAGTGAAGCAGGAGCAACGGGACGACTACGGCGGTTACGAAATAAGCTAGCCCAACGCATAGAAACGCCCTTACCGCACCCGCGGGCGGTTTGCCTTCACCGAGTTCTTTCTGACCTTCGTGCAATGTCGGGACATACACGCCCCAGAATACAATCGCTCCCAGCACGAATGCGAGCCAGAGCATCTTCATAGTTCTCCTCGAAAGTTCCGGTGGGCTTCTTACGCCACAGAGGAAGTGGTGCTAGCTAATCGAATGGCCGGGAGTCCGCTACCGCCGGCGCCTCACCTCACGCCGACACAGCAGCAAAAGCGACCTCGCCGACCGCAGCGTGCCGCTTGAGCATGGCCTGGGCGTTGCTGCGGATTGTATGCGAGGCCCAGACGGCCAACAAGACGACCGACCGGAACCAGACGCCCGCGTCGCAAACGAAGTCGGCTCCCAGCTTATTAGCCCGCTGTACTGTTCTCCGAATGGTGGCAACATGGGCCAGCAATTTGTTAGCCACTGCCAACCTTCAGTTGCAGCCGAAGAAATTAGCCAGCGTGAACCAGCACGGTAGCCATGCCTTCTTGCACTGCGAATACTATCCCGCGACTTGCCTAAGGTTCCCCAGATGAGTGAGGGCAACTGTGGGAAACCTCTTTCAGCGGCGTCAACGTCGGGCAAGCTACGGTTCCAGGCCTGGTCAGAGTGGTGGGGGCTACTTCAAGCCGCTTTGTCCTTGCTTATCCTGGCCAAATGCGTCTGGAGGCGGGCGAGGACTTTTTTCAGGTAGGCGATTTTGCGATCGACACGATGCAGTCGCCGCAACAATACCAGTCGCTTTTTTTGCTCGGTCTGGGCCATGTTCATTTCCTCTTGCTGGGCTAGAGCGTGTCGGCTCTTAGTCCAAACGAGCCGGTCGCTAATTTCATCGGCAAGGCCAAGGGTTGCAATTCAGCGAAAGCCTCATGCCCGCGCGATGGCAGCGAGTAATGCACAGCGGCGGACAGGAGGGTTAGCCATGCGGTGGATTGCCACAACCATGGCAATTGTGTGGAATCGTATACGGGCACAACGCCAGCAGGCCCAGCACAGTTCACGGCACAGGGGCAAGGATGGAAAGAGGTCGAAGAGAAAGCGAAATCGCAGGGACGCCATCGCATAAGGCAACGCTGTCCCCTTCGTTCAGTTTCGCAGCCAGCGGTGCAGCTCGCGGCTATTGTTCTGATGGAAGGCAGAGCAAGCGCAGCAGCGACTCGCAATGGCTTTGCAAAAAGTCCGCTAAATTCGGAAGCGGTGTGTCTTCCGGCAGGGTTTCGGTCAGCGAAGCAAACCACCGCGGAAACGCATAGAGTTGCACCAGTTCTTCCATGCCTAGGGGTTCGAGCCGCACTTGCCGACCTTTGGCCAGAGCTTCTTCCCAAAGCGACTTACTCTTGCCGGTAAGCTGGAGGTCTTCGGCGGGGCGCAGCAAGACCAGCATGTCCAGGATGGGCGGTTCGAGTTCGAGGGCGGCAAGTTTGATTTGCAAATCGCGAAGTTTGCCGGGACCACGACCGAGAAACAGCCCCACGCCGAGTCGCCAGGGCTGACCTGCGCGGCAGACCCAGTGTGCCAGGGTCAGCACACCGTAAGTGGGATGGTTTCCGAAAGTCCATTCCGGCACGACATGCTGCAAACGCCACGAACCGATCTTGACGCCGTGTTCCTGGCAGGTCACCAGGAGCGTGCCCAGGCCGGCTTGCAGTTCCCGCGTGGCACCGGCAATAGCGCCTTCAGGTGCCAGACGGATTCGGGCATCGGCAAGTGCTTGTTGCCAGAGCTTTTCCAGGACCATCCCCGGCGAATTAGCAGGAGCATTGACGTGGTCGCTGGCTTCTTTTCCATCCGCAGCGGCGATTTCCACGGCTTTCAACACGGTGACCTGCTTGACTTCGGGCGGGACAGGTGGTGGCGGCGGAACCTCTACGTAGCCGGTAGCTTCGCCTCCCGTTGTTCGGCCGATTTCGCCCTCCTCGCTGGTCTCCTGGCCGTACACCAGGCGATCGAACAATCGCCGGAATTGCTGCAGCATGTCACGGAGCGTCGGTTCGGTACGGGCAATCCGCAACACCTGTTCTTCGCTGAACGGGAAAATCGGTGAGATTTCCGAACCCAACGCCTCCAGTGCAGGCCGCAATCGTACCACCACCACTCTGCGAACCAAGTCCGGAGGCGGCGGATCGAGACGCACCGCTTGCACACTACCGTATCCGGGCACGTGGATCGGATGGTTCAGCCGATCCTGAATGTAACCGTCCAGGCTCGGCACAAAGCGGTTCCATAAGCCACGCTCGGCAAATATCAGAAAGCAAATGCCGTCCACCTGATGCAAGACCTGCACCAGTCCGGCAAAGAAGGCCTCGCTGACCTTATGTCCATCTTCAGTACGGCGAGCCAGGAGCAGGTCTTCCAGTTGGTCGAAAGCGACTACTACTGGAATGCGCAAGGTCAGGCAAATGTCCATCAGGGCGCGCAGTAACGCCAGCACGAGTTCTTGCCGACTCGGCTGCACCTGGAAATCAAGTTCGGTGAAGCCGCTGGTCAGGAAGTGCGCTAACTCCTCTTCCTGTCCGAGCAGGATAGCGCGAGCGAAGCCCTGAAAGATACGGCGACGCATCTGGCCGGCTACGCTGTGCACTTCGTTGCGGTCCACAAACTGGCAGACCCGTTCATAAACCAAGCCTGGGTCCATCTGCACCTGGATCAGCGCCTGGCGAACGGGCAAGGTGCCGGGACGTCCCAGTAACTGCACTAACCATTGGCAACGTTCTTCTGCCTGCGCGGTGCCCAAACCTAGGCGTCGCGCCCAGCGCGTCAACGGGGGTGCCGGGAAAAGTTCCAGCCGTGCCGCCGGTTCCAGGGTCTGCAACCAGTTGCGCACCAGCCGCCGCGTCAACTCTTCACCAATATAGACCAGGGGACGCATGCCGGCCTGACAGCCGCCGCCCAGTAGCGTATCAATCACCTGAAAGAGCAGGTATTCGAGAAAGTCGCAACCTTTCTGGTAAGTGCTGGGAGTGACCAGCAATTGTCGGCCGCGGCTCGGGCCGTGCTTGATCGAATGCAGCAGATGGGTTTTCCCGGAACCTTTATTTCCCAAAATCGGCAAAACTTCCGAATGCCGCCGGCCATCCTGGCGATACAAATCCACCGCCGCTAGCACCAGCTCCCGTTGTTGGGCGTAAAGTTCGGGAACGTGATAGCGGGCGCAAATTTCATCGTCGGGGTGGCGAGCGAAATAGTTGCGGAAGGGATTCCCATGTCGTCGCAGGGCTTCTAGTGCCCCCTCCTGCACCTGGGCAGTTAGCGTCGCAGTCATGGCCAGCTCCTTGGCCCGAATCTTGGATAGGGATTGGCATCCCGAGCCAGTGGCTTACCCTATCTCCTCCGAGCATGGTTTCTTGAATAGAGCTGTTGCAGGCGTTGGCGTTTGAAACTCGCGAAGGCTGACGTAATAGGCGATGGCGTGACCAACCAGAAAGGCGAATTCGGGCTCCGGGATTTCGTAGATGGGTCCGGCCCAAGGATGCAGCGCGATTTGCCCCTGGCTGTGCCACTGCCGCAATGCGTCCTGAAATTGTCCCACGCTCAGTTGCGGACAGTCCTGTTGCAACCGTCGGAACAATGCCGGTAATGGACAGTCTTCCTGGGGGCGAGTTTCGTGCCAGCGGCGAAGGTAGTCCCAGGCACGAGCCTGTAGCCAGGCAAGGTTGCGCACTGCTGAGCCGCACTGTGTGCCCGCGTTCAGTTCCTCGATGGCTCTCTGGACGCATTGCTGCAACTGTTCCAGTTCCGCCTGAGCGCGCTGCCCGACCTCGGCCCAGGCCTGCCATTGTTTCTGGAACTGCGTCAATCGTTCGTGAAGCGCGCGAAGTACCGTGGCCGCATCGGTCTTTCGCAGCAACCAGTTCACTGCCGATTCGGTGACGGAAAACAGTTCGATGGTGGTCTTCCCGGATTGCTTGCTGCCGGCATCTCGAAGCCAACCCTGATGTCGGCAAAATTCGGCGGCCTGCTGACCGAGCCGACTACGCGGGAAAAGGCCGGGATGCCGCGCGGAGCTGAGCAGCGGCAATGGTTCGGGGCAGGTCAAGGCTCGCCTCAACGCCGTGATCAGCACCAGTTCGAGGCTTTCGTCGCAAGCACTGTGGTCGCCGTTGTTACCTGCGGTATGCGTGGGCGCGTCGGGGATGGTCAACGTTGGCATGGGCGTTCCTCCGGTTTTCAGCGTGGCCGTCGCATTATGTCGCAATCTCGCCGCCACGCAAGCCCAATTGAGAAAACCGAGCGAACGGCGACGAGGAGCGGGCGAACAGCAAGCCGGGAGTAACACTCGCTGCTACTGGCAATCGCAACCAGCACGGGCTGATCCTGCCGCTGCAGTCAACTACAAACACGATGGGATTACGTCCGGCGCAACCGGGTCAGCCTGCAGGCAGATCATCTCGGCCAGTAACGCACACGGCCGAGTGCGTCATAAACTTCGGCGGTGCGCAATTTCCAGCGGCCGGCCCCTTCTGGTTCAAAGCGCATGCGAATCAGTAGTGGCGCCGACTCGCCCACCTGTCCCTCGTAGCTGCCGGTGAAGGAAAGATTGAGCTCGGCGAGGAACGCATTTCCGTTACCAGCGTGTTCAACCACGAGTTTGCCGGTACGAATTTTCGCCACGTGGGGCAGAGTGCGGCGAAGCTCCTGTTCCAACGCTGCCCGGTCAATGGAGCCGGAGTGGAAATCGCGAGCGACATATTGCAGAATCCCGTCCGCATCGTGCGTTTCGGCGGCCGCGACCATTTCGTAGACGGCTCGAATGACGCGCTCGCGATCGGTCACCACCAGGTAATCGGCCAGAGCAATCAGTCCCAATAGCGCTGCGGCAACGAGCACGCCGAGCAGATAAACGGCCCGTCGCGTGTAGACGGTGGCCAGCAAAAACAGCAGACCGACACCGGCGACGATCCCATAAGCCCAGCCTGGCTCATCCACCAGCCAATCCCACATGCGTTGTGCCCGTTGGAGCGAATTACGTCATTGGCGTTCCGAACACCAGCCCCGATTGCAGCCCATGGAGAATCGCCTCCTGGCCGACGAGCGGTTCGCGACACACTCCCTGCTCGCAGACGTAAACAGCCGGGGTGGGCGAGTTCTTGCCCGCTAACAACGGAAATGGGGCGTAGCATTCGGCAGAGACCGTGGGCTCGACCCAGGCCAGGAGGCGACGCGGCTGGAATGTTCGCCACAGGGTTTGCCAAGCCTGTTGCAGGCAAGTCTCCGACTTCCACCCCGCCAGGACGATTTCCTGAACAGGCCCGATAGCAAAGTCCACGGCGCAGAGAAAGTGACCGAATGCGGTTGGAATGCGTTCGGCCAGCGGCGCCAGCCAGTGGAAGATTTCGTCGGCGTATCGGCGGAAGTCCTCACGGCCGGTGAAATGCCAGAGCCGGGTCAGCAGCCATGCGGCGGCACTGTTACCCGAAGGGGTTGCCCCATCCTGGCTATCCTTCTGGCGGACTAGCAGGGGTTCGTGGGCCGATTGCGCATAGAAGAACCCGCCGCTTTGCGGGTCGCGGAAGCGTGCCACCATCTGCTCTGCCAGCCCTACCGCCGTCTCTAACCATTGCAGTTCACCCGTGCACTCAAATAGCGTGACCAGGGCATCGGCGAGCAGGGCGTAATCATCGAGAAAAGCGGGAATTTCTGGCTCGCGATCCACCAGGCGCGCGTGAAAGAGTTCGCCTTCAACCGAGCGCAGGTAAGTGAGAATCCAACTGGCAGCCCGACGCGCCTGGTCGAGGTAAGTCGGTTCTATGACCTGCCCAGCCAGGGCCAGCGCCTGAATGGTCAGGGCGTTCCAGGCGGTGAGGATTTTTTCGTCGCGTCCCGGTGGCACCCGTTGTTGCCGTGCCTCCCGCAACAGTGCTTTGGCTTGTTCGAGTTTGCAAAGTAGGTCATCCTCCGACATTTGCAGCAACCGAGCGCAGACGGGCAGCGGTTTGGCTTGTGCCAGGATTTGTTTACCTTCCCAATTGCCGCTCTCGCTGACGTCATAGACGTAGGCGACGATGTCATACAACTCTGGTGGCAAAATTGCGCGCAATTGTGCTGCTGTCCAGACGTAATACTTGCCTTCCTCGCCCTCGCTGTCGGCATCCAGGCTGCTGTAAAACGCTCCGCCCGGTGCCGTCATTTCCCGCTGCAACCAGGCGCACGTTTCCTGAACCACCCGGCGATATGAAGGCGATGCGGTAACCAGCCAGGCTTCCGTGTAGGCGAGCAACAGAAGGGCGTTGTCGTAAAGCATCTTCTCGAAATGGGGCGCGAGCCAGCGTTCATCGGTGCTGTAGCGATGAAAGCCGCCGCCGACGTGATCGTAGATGCCCCCCTGCGCCATCCCGTCCAGCGTCTGGCGAACCATATCTACGATGTCGGTTTCCCGCCAACGGTGATAGGTGCGCAGCAGGGCCCGCAGTTCCATAGCGTGGGGAAACTTGGGAGCGCCGGCCAGGCCGCCGTAAACTCGATCCAGGTTCTCCTGCCACACTTCCACCAGTCGCCGCAACAATTCTTCGGAAATGTCGCCCGGGGGAAGACGTAATTCGGCGGTTTTTTGCAAATGCGTGGCCACCTCCTCGGCAGTGCGAATGACATCAGCCTGACGTTGCTGCCAGGCCTGCGCCAAAGCAGCGATAAGTTCGCGAAAACCCGGTCGGCCCCAGCGACGCTGCGGCGGGAAATAGGTGCCGGCGTAGAACGGTTTCAAGTCCGGCGTAAGGAACACCGACATGGGCCAGCCACCCTGACCGGTCATGGCCACCACCGCTTGCATGTAGAGCTGGTCGAGGTCTGGCCTTTCCTCGCGATCAACCTTGATGTTGATAAAGTGCTCATTGAGCAACCGGGCGATTTCCGGGTCTTCGAAACTTTCGCGCTCCATCACATGACACCAGTGGCAAGCAGCGTAACCGATACTGAGAAAAATCGGCTTGTTCTCCCGCCTGGCCCGTTCCAGCGCTTCAACCGACCATGGGTACCAGTCCACCGGATTATCCGCGTGCTGGCGTAGATACGGACTGGCCGACTCCGCCAGCAGATTCTTTTTGCCCGCCATAAAGCTCTCCTCGAGAGATGCAGGATTAGCCTGTCCGAGAAGCTGTCCGTCTTCGCCGCTCACCGTTCCGCTTCGCCGGCGCTGAGGCACTTGCGCGTCCACAACTGCCGATCCCAACTACGCTCACAGGGCAGTATAGGGGGCGAACGCGACTCGGGCAAATCGGTAACTTTTCCGGGCCACAGCTGACTACCGGTCTGACCGGTACCAACGGGCGGATGGTGTCAACTCTGCATTGAGGAGGTAATTGCCCACCAGCACGCCAGGGGCTTTGCTTCTGCTTGGACCCTATCAATCGGCGAGCCAGTAAAGCATGACCGGTTGTGGCCGGCCGACAATGCCCAGTTGTGTGAAACCGTAGCGCTGGATGATTTCCACCACCTGTTGGGCATCTTCCAGGCGAGGAAAGCGGAAATAACGATACCGCCCGTCGGTGATCCAGTAATCGTTGCCGAGAGGCACCACCCGCAGCCGTTGCGGCGCTATGGGAACCGTCTGCTGCCCTGGCAGACGACCGCGAGGAGCCTGGCCGTATGACAACCAAAATTCAATTCCCGCATCTCCTTCGCCGATAGTAATGCGTTCGTTCAGGCGGTAAAAACGAATAACGTGCAAGGCGAACATGGCCTCCGTCTCCTGGCCTGCGAAGTCCTTGAGAACTTCCTGCCCAATCACCAGACGCCAGCGACCGTTCTCCTGGCGCAACTGTACCTGCATGGGATCGAATGCTTGCCGCCGCAACGTGGACTTGGGCTGGGAAATCGGAATCGGGCGGGAAGAGTCGGCTGGCGGCCAGCGTTGCCCGGAGAGAGCCGGAGCTAGACCATAGTCAGGATTCACCGGGACACGCTGGTTTTCTGGACGCGCCACGGAGTGATTGGACGGCAGAACCGCCTGGGCCGGCACAGCCCCTGAGGAAGCCGAAGGACCTATGCTCGGCCCACTGATTCCAGCTGCGGATTGCGGCGTAAAATATGGACTCCCACGTAGCAAGCTCGGCCAGTGCGCATCCAAACTGTTCGCTCCCGCAGCGGGAACCGGCTGGAGCACGCTCGGCATCGGCCAGAACAGCGAACGGACCCCAGGATACGGAAATAAGCTCCGCCCTGTCCCAGTCGGCAGTGGGAGCGCGTTTTGCATCGGCTCAGATACCGTGTAAGGCGGGGTGGTTATCGGACTAGCGAAAGGCGGAGGCAGTTGCGGATTGCTATTCGGCGCCGGAGCCGATGCCCCGTTTGGGGCAACCGAATTTTGCCCGGTAACCACCCCAGGGAACAACGCCAGCCAGACTGCGGTCAAGCAAACCTGGCAAGTGCTTGGCTTCCAGGCCGGCAAACCATTACGTTTGTCGAGCTGGCACTCTGTGTTGCTCCGCATCTTCGCGAGCTTGTCCCGACTCGGCTCTGGTGGAGACGGCGACTGCCCCTGCGCCATCACGCTGAGGAATAATCGTCTTGCGGTTTCTCGCCGAATGCCCGCCATAGATTCGCCTCCGTCGTCTTGAGAACGGCAGAACCGCACAGCCCCAGGGCCGACGCCGTCCACGGCAGGCTGCTTATGGAGCCAACAGCTGCGTACGCCGTCGCGCGGGAATTACATGGAATGCCTAGCGGTCGTCGTTTCTAAGGAAGCATAGGCCGCGAGGTGAAGTAGCCAGGGTGGAAAATCGTTCCGCCGCTGTTCGTTCGGCGGGGCTTAGAGCAAATTCACGGCCTGGCGTCAAGGTTAAAAAGAACCGGCCCCGGAGGAGCATTCCGGAGCCGCTAGTCAGGCCAAATAGGCGTTCAGCCAGCGCCGGTTGCCGAGCTACGAGTTAGGGCTTCTTGGCAGGCAGGATTTTGATCTCGGTGATCTTGCCGCCGTCAATGGTGACGTCCACCTTGGTGCCTTCCTTGAATCCTTTGAACTTCTCGGAAGGAATGACGTTCCCTTTGGGGCTGACGATCTTGACATCAGAGACTTTCGCAGAGTACTCCTTGTCGCCCACTTTGATGACCACGGTCTGCGTGTCCTTGTTGTACTTTGCGACGACGCCTTCCGCAGCCAGGCACAGGCTGATGCCGAGCAGCATGGCGGTTGCGACAGCGAGCAGTTTGCGGAGCATAGTTCAGTCCTCCGTTGCGGTGTAGGGCCATGATGCGGAAGATTCCGAACCCCATGTCCGGAACCTGGAGCACTCGGGCGAGTCCCAGAATCCGCCGAGTGCAATTCCGACTTTTTCAACACCTGTTATCGGCAAAGGTTTCGCCAGCGGCAAGAGGGTTCCACAGAATTTTCAAAACTGACCGCTGCGGACGTGAAAATGGGTCGGTTTGTCCCATACCTCCCCGCCGCGTTGCAACCAGTCGGCAATCCATTCGATGAGCAAACCCACCGGAACACGCGGATAACCAAACAGGCGATGGGCGCTAGCAGCGTTGCTGAGATAAGCGTCGCTGGCTTCGCTGCCGGTGAAGCGAGGCGTTTTGCCGAAGCATCGGGCGAATTGCTCCGCTGCCCAGCGGACGCTAACGGTTTCTGGCCCGGCCAGGTTGAGCACGAACGGCGGGGTACTGGCGTACCTCAGCGCCTGAATCGCCCAGGCGTTCGCATCCCCCTGCCAAAGGGCATTGAAACATGCTGTGGCCAAAGGAATCGGCTCCTCGTGATAAACCGCACGGGCAATGTCCACCAGCACACCGTAGCGCAACTCGTGGGCGTAGTTGAGCCGGAGGATCGTTACCGGCACCCGCAGGCGTCGGCTGAAGAACTCCAGGATGCGTTCCCGACCGATGCAGGTGGCTGCATATTCGCCATCTGGCCGCAGTTCATCCGTTTCGCAGCTGCCGCCGCTGACCACCGGCACCGTGCCGTACACGTTACCAGTAGAGAAGGCGACGATGCGTGCTTGCCGGTAATGTTCGGCAACAAGCCCAGGCAAATAAGCGTTGACCGCCCAGGTGTGGGGCTCGTTCCCCGTTGTGCCGAACTTTGTGCCTACCAGATAAAAGACGATGGCGGCTTCCGGCAACTTCTCCACGCTGGTTCGGTCCAGCAAGTCGCAGGAGATAACTTCGATACCCTCGCGGCGCAGCGAATCGGCAATAACAGCGTTGCTGAAACGGGAAACGGCGAAAATACGACGCGGCGGTTGGCTATGCCGGGCAGCGCGGTGAAGCATACGCGTGAAACCCGGACCCATCTTCCCTCCCGCCCCGAGCACTACCACATCACCGGGAAACTGCCGCAACGTCTCCACGACTGCTGGCGTCGGCTCGCTCAGTAATTGTTCCAGTGTCGCCAGGTCGGCAATCTGCGCAGGCAATAAGCTCATAGGAGTTATGTCGGCTTACTGGCAGCGAACCGCGATCACCGTCGTGTTATCCGAGCCGCCGTAGGCGTTGGCCAGGTTGATCAATCGGCGGGCACACATTTCAGCGGAGTCGGCACGTTGAATCATTTCGGCCAGGGTTGCGTCATCTACGTGATTGGTCAAGCCGTCGCTGCACAGGATCAGCCAATCGCCGGGTTGCACGGTCAGACTCAGGGTTTGCGGTTCGACGAACGGCTGAGCTCCCAAAGCCTGCTGCAACTCGTTTTTGCGGGGATGGTGCTCGGCTTCCTCCGGAGTCAAATGGCCGAGTTCTACCAGGCGATTCACCAGGGTCTGATCGCGGGTCAGCTGACGCAGTTGACCGCCGGAATAATGGTAAGTTCGGCTGTCGCCAACGTGAGCGATCACCGCCTGGGCACCGTGCAGGTAAAGTAACTCGCAGGTGCAACCCATACCCCGCTTTCCCTGTGGCGAGCGGGAAAACCGGTATATCTGCTGATTCACCTCGCGAAGCAAATCGAAGAGAAATTTGCGGCATGCTTCGACATCGAAGGAGTAGTCTCGCAACTCGCCTAGCAACGGTCGGGCATAATCGCTGGAAAGGAACCGCTGGCGGATTTCGCGAATGGCCAGAGCCGCCGCCACTTCGCCCGCTTCATACCCGCCCATGCCGTCGCAGAGCACGGCCAACAAAGTTTCGCCCAGCGTTTCTTCCAGTCCCGCGCTACCGTGCCAGACGGCGAAAGCGTCTTCGTTGTTGCTACGGAGTTTGCCGATATTGCTCCAGCCGGCCACATCCAGCCGCGTAATGCTCAACTGCCGACCGGTACTGCGTAATGCACTGGCCAGTTCCTCCCAGCCGGTGCGATCCCTGCGTGCTGCCTCTTCAGTCGGGAAACGATGCTCCTTATCGCGAACAAACGTCTTCATAATTAGCCGGGCGTAGGCGGGTGGCACATCAGGAAAGCGAAAGACGAGCGGCTTGGGTGTCCACTGTCTCTCAAAATCGTTTTCGGTCAACTCGTGGCCAAGATACAGCGCGTACAAGACCGCACCGAAACTGTACAGCGGCGAGCGGGCATCCACGGCCGCGGCATCCAGCACGAGTTCCGGCGGCGTGTACGGGGTGCTGGCCAGCTGTTGGCGGGCCGGATACGGCAGCGGAACCAGCAGACTGAGGTCGGTCAGCATCAGTCGGCCACGCTCATTCAGCCGCAGCAGTTCCGGCTTGAAATACTCTGGGATAGCCCCAGCGTCGGCCAGAGTTTTCAAGGATTCGGCAAACTCGGCCAGCAGGTCAAAGCGGGCAGGCATGGTCCAGGCGGGGTCGTCGAATACCTGCCACAAATCGGGCCCATTGGCTGCTTCTTCAACGGCAAAAACGGATGATTCTTCGCGCACCACCTCGAGCACCCGTGGCCAGTTGGGATGCTGTAGCTGCTCCAACAAGGCAATTTCCCAACCGAGTTCAGGCCAGGCGGTACCCACTTCGGCCGGGAGCGTAAATCGTCCGACGCAAACGGTGCGCCCGCTCGCCGACCCGACGCCTTGCTGCACCAGAATCACCGGGCGATTGTCCGCATGTCGAGCTCGCGCCTGGTAACGGACGGTGTTCAGCCGCCGGGACATTTCCTGGACGATCTCATACCGGTCAGCCACAAGCGAGCCTGCATGTAACGGTTCCGCCAAGGGTAGCAAAGCTGCCGTCGGCACAGCAGCCACTTCGCCATCAGGGAAACTGTAGCCGCAGTCGTGGCAGAACTGGCTATCCGGCGGCAAAGCACAACCGCAGGCCGGACAACTCCGGATTTCCACCGCCACAACCGGCTCGGTAGGCGGAGCAGCCAACTGAGTCGCCGCAGTTGCCGTAGCTCCTGGCGGCACCATTTCGACAGCGATTTGCGGAGCGGTTGCTGCTTCTTGCTCCAGTTGGGCATCCCTTTGCGACGGGGATGGGGAAGCTTCTAGAGACTGGCTGTCTTCCGCCGCCCGATGTTCGCCCGGGACCGAAACCTCGCCCGGCGGCATTGCCGGCGAGCCAGTCGGTGGGGTGATCAACTCGGCAACCGGCAACGTTTCCGGCACGATCCCCTCCGGTAACTGACTGAGGTCTAGGACGATGGCGACCGGTAAATCTCCGGTGCCCCTGCTCAGCACGGATTCTGGCCGAGCAGCGGATTGGCCGGACGCTGCTTGCGACAGGACTTCGGCCGGTCTGTCGCGCGGAATCTGGCTTTCTGAGTTCGACGACATGAGCAGCTCCCAATGCTAACGCAGCCGATTGCCGCAATGGATGCAGAAGCGACTACCCATCCGGTTGGTCTTACCGCAATGCTGACACGGTGGGGAAGGCTCGGTCAAGGGGGCAGCGCATTTAACGCAATACGGCTCGCGAACACGATTGACCGCCTGGCACTGTGGGCAGCTTATCTCTTTCGTTACCCGCCGCGCTTCCAGGTCTGCCTTGAACTCGCGCGCTGTGAAATAGCGGTCATTGACATCTTCGGAAAGATTGATGCGAATCAACTCGAAGAACCAGCGATGTTGCTGCGGTATGGAGCCATTGGGCAAGGCCAGGAGTTCGTCAATTTCTTTGGCGGTGTAGAAGCCCTCCGGCGGCCTACCGGTGGCCAGGTGGTACAGCGTACCGGCCAGTGCAAACAGGTCGCTGCGTGGCTCCGGCTTACCGATAATCTGCTCCGGCGGGGCATATCCTTCCGTGTACACTCGCGTCTTAGCTTGCAAGCGCGTGCGCGAGGTGCGGCCCAGATCACGGGCCGTCCCGAAGTCAATCATCTTGATGCTCCGCCCATCCGCCAGCAACATGATGTTATCCGGCTTCAAGTCGCGGTGTACTACGGGCGGATCCATGCGGTGCATGTGATACAGCACATCGCAGATTTGTTTTCCCCATTCGATCACCAGTTCCAGCGGGAACGGCCGATGATTATTCTGTTCCATGACCTTGACCAGGTCTGTCCCCTCGATGAACTCCATGACCAGGTGTGCCGACTGCCCTTTCTGGATGAACTCGTAAATCCGCGGAACGATCGGCAAAGAAGAAAGTGCGCGAAGTATCTCGGCCTCGCGACGGAAAAAGCTGAGCCGGATTTTGAACTCCTCCGGGTCGGGACAGATCATGTCCTTGATGGCAACGGTTTGGCCGGTACGCGTGTCCACGGCGCGATAGACTGCTCCGAAGCCGCCCATAGCGATCAAGCGTTCGATGCGGTATCGGCCTTCGAGGACGCTACCGGGAGCGCTGGGCAGAAGGCAATTACATCGCTGGCAGTATCGCTCGCCGACGGGGTTGGCGGCACCGCAGGCCGGATTGGTGCAAATGACCACCGGCGCACCCGTTTCCTCAGCCCGAGCCGGTTCCGAGGTCCAGCCGCATTCCAGGCACATAGTGGCGCCCGGTGGCAACGCCGCATTGCAGGATGGACACTGACCCAGCGGGCCGATTACACGGGTCGGTGGACGAATAAGCACCGACTCCGTGCTCCAACTTTCGACGGCGGCATCGTCGGATTTTGCCGCCGGAGATGCCGAACCAGGGCCTGCCGAGGATGGCGCGGAAGCAGGAGCGGGAGGCGTATGCCCACCGTGCGAGCGTGGCGATGATGAACCGGCCGGCGAAGGCGATGCCGGGGTCGTGACCTGAGTGGCGTTGGCTACCGTCGCCATGAACACCTTCTGGCAACTCGGACAGCGCACCGGATGATTAGCAAACTGCTGTGCTACCTGAGCGGGTTTGCGGCAATGCGGGCAATGGACGATCAGAGCCATGGTGCTACTCGCTCACGTGGCCACACTCTGCGGTACGGCAGCCACCAGCCGCCACGGCCGGGCGCGGGTACGAAAGATGAGTACGCATTCGCCCACGCGAATTCGGTCGCCGGACCTCAATCGCTGTTTGCCGATCACGCGCTTTTCGTTGACAAAAGTACCGCCTGGGGTGTTGCCATCTTCAATGTAATACTCCGCACCTTCGACGAGGATGTAGGCGTGGTGTTTTTCCACATTCCTGTCGCCGAACAGGCCAATGTCGCAACCTTCGGCGCGTCCGATGGCGATCCTGGGTTTGTTGATGAGAATCTCTCGGCCGGGACGAAAACCGCTGGCCACAACGACCCAGGCATCGCGGAGAATTACCTGAGCCAGACCAATCGCCGCCCCAATCATCGCTCCCAGCACAGTCCAGCCAAACGCCGATGGGCTCAGCGCATCGGCGTGTTCACCGAGGATCCGCGACAAAACAGCGGACACGACAGCCAGTGCTACGCCGCCCAGCAGTCCCCCGGCTGTTCCCCCCACAATCCCATTGCGGAGCTTGCGCACTGCCCCGCGCAGGTCCTGTCGGGCGAGCATCAGTTTGGCCAGTCCGGGTAGGCCCAGTCCGGTTCCGATTAAAGTGCCGGTCAATACCCAGCCGACGATTCGCAAAAGCGGATGGGTCAGGGCCAGCAATTCACCGGCGAATCCGCCAACTGCTCCTGCCAGGCAGCCCAGTATCAAATTGGCAAGCGCGTTGGGCACTGTAGTCAAAACACGCCCGCCGGATGCGGACAGGGCATCCAAGCCTCCGAGAGCCCCGCCGACCAGCGCTCCGAGAATCGCCGCTTTGGCCGACGATTCCAACAGTAGTTTCCAGGTTTCGGTCTGGCCAGCGGTGCCAAAAACCGCGCGTGTAATCATCCAGGCGAGCAGCGCTGCGAACGCCCCTCCTACGGCCATGTAATACACGTACAGTCGGAATGACATACCCGCCCCGTGGATGAAAAGCCTAGAGCGTCTGAGCTCACCGTTTGCCGAGCGGCGACCTTCGCCGCGGGCTTACACCCGCCGCTCCTGACCGACCTCTAACGTACTTGTTACTACCCGATTGCCTGCTGGTCAACTGGCCGAATTCGCCGCCGACGCACTCAGCCGTCCGCGACCCGCCGTGCTCGTTCACGTCGGCGCTACGAAGCGGAAATGGCTCGTTCGATCCACCCACCACCAAGCACTCGCGTTCCGTCATAGCAGACGACCAGCTGACCGGGTGTAACCGCCAGTTGCGGCTCGGCAAAAAGAATGCGTACTCGCTGCTCCGGCAAAGCCTCGACACTCGCCGCTACTGCTGCCGCGCGATAGCGGACCTTCACCTGACACTGCCGTGGTTCTCGCGGCGGCTCGATCAGCCAGTTAAAGTGCTCGGCGATCAGGCCCGGACTGAGGCATTCCTCGCGACTGCCCACCACCACCGTGTTGTCCTGCGGCAAAATGGCCAGCACATAGCGACGGCGACCTGCGGCGAAGCCCAGACCCTTCCGCTGGCCGATGGTGAAATGCTCAATTCCCTGGTGTCGCGCCAGTACCCGCCCCGCGGTATCCACTATCACTCCCGCCGTGTTCCGCCCGGGCCGATGCCGACGCACAAATGCTGCGTAATCCCCATCGGGAACGAAACATATCTCCTGGCTGTCCGGCTTATTGTGCACCGGCAAACCTACCTGGCGAGCCACTTCGCGGATTTGCGACTTCGTATATTCGCCGACCGGAAACAGTATCCGCTCCAGTAGTTGGCGGCGAATCCCCGCCAGCACGTAGGACTGATCCTTGGACGGGTCAACAGCACAATGCAACTCTGCCCCAGTGGCACCGCGAACGATCCGCCCATAATGACCCGTTGCAATAAAATCGGCACCCAGTTGCCGCCCATAGCTCCAAAGCTGTCCGAACTTCAGCCAGTTGTTGCACACCACGCAGGGATTCGGCGTGCGTCCGGCCAGATACTCGTCGGCGAAGTAATCCATGATCCGAGCGAACGCCTGGGAGAAATCCAGAGCGTAAAACGGGATGTCCAGCATCTCCGCCACCCGCCGGGCATCCGCAGCATCCAGGGAAGAACAGCAGCCGACATGCCGCTTGCCCGGTTGGATTCGCCCGTCGGCGTCGGCCACGCTGGTCCCACGACCGCTCCGGCCATTAGCAACGGTTGGTCGGTCGCCTGCGGCTATTAATGATGCACCGCTTTGCGTTCCCCCGCAATGCCCCGCGGCTCCGACTTCCAGGGAAAGACCCTGATGAGAGGCCGAATTCCCCGTTTCCGAAAGGTCGCAACTTTCCAATGGCTGGACCCCGGTGCGCATAAAAAGTCCGATGACCTCGTAGCCCTGCTGCTTGAGTAGCCACGCGGCCACGGAGCTATCCACGCCGCCACTCATCGCCACCACCACTCGCCGCGGCATAGTCAGTCACGTCTCCTGAAAAACGGGTCGCTTGCCCTGAGCATCCCCATTTTACGCAGAGCTGCGCGTGGCCGTGGCGCACAAAACCGCCGTGTCCAGGTTGTTAGCAGTCCGGCAATGCGTACGGTTCGGCGTGGTGGTCGGCTCAAGAACGAAGCGTGTCGGTTACGCGACCGCACAAGCCTAAGGGTTCGTCCCGCGTCGCCAGTTAGCGAAAGTTATTGTTTGAGCAATTCCATGATGACCGGTTTGACCGCCTGGGCCCACAACTCGTAGCCCTTTTCCGACAGGTGCAGGTAATCGGGCATAATCTCGGGCGGGATGTGGCCATCCGGCTTGATAAACAGGTGGCCGATGTCCAGATACTTGACAGTTTTGCCGCCGTCATCGAGCTTGGAGATGATCTGATTCACGCGGGCAATTTTCTCGCGCTGAGCCTTTGTTGCGGGATTATCCGGGTCTTTGCCGCGCGGGAAAATGCCCAGCAGCAGCACTTTCGTCTTGGGCGAGCGTTTGTGGATTTCCCGAACGATGGCGGTGATACCCTCGGCGATTTCTTCGGCCGTATTGTCATTGCCGTTGGAATTGTTGGTGCCGATCATGAGCATGACGACTTTGGGCTGAATGCCGTCCAGCTCGCCGTTCTGAATTCGCCACAAGACGTGCTGGGTACGGTCGCCGCCGATACCAAAGTTGGCGGCTTTCAGGGGAGCAAATTCGCGCTCGAAGACTTTGGCGCCGCTGGATTTGGGGTTATGTCCTTCGCCACCCCAGGCATCGGTGATGGAATCGCCAAGAAACAACACATCTATATCGCCACGCTTGGCGATGGCCACGAACGTTTCGTGCCGCTTCAGCCAGTTGGCATCGCGCGGCACGGGCTTGATCGCCGAATGGAGTTTCTCCTGTGCCAAAGCCAAGGCGGGCAGCAGGACTACGGTTAGCAGTCCGAGTATGCGGCGAAGCGTGCACATGATGCTTCTCCTTGCCATGAGGTGATCAGGGGTGCTCATGTTCCGCGTTTCCTCTAGTGACCGGCAACTGACACCAGGGCCCCTAATGCCCGTCCTCAGCGCCGGTATGGTGATTCCCGTGATGTACTACCGCAGCAGGAGTCGTTTCCAGAGTAATTTCCGCCGGATACCAGGCGAAAAACGTTTGCAGCCAACCGCACACAAGGACGGAAAGCACTAGCAGCACGGTCAGCACAAGCGGGGTGAGCCAATGCGACCCCCATTCACCAAGCATCGTAGCCTGCAGATGCCAGGCGAGAAAACTTACCAGACCGAGAACCAGCACCAGTGGCATCCAGGCACCCCGGGCCAAAGCCGGCCAGAAGCGACGCCAGTCCACTAGCCATAACCACCACGTTACCCATGCAATCGCCAGGGCATGGCTCAACACCAGCCGGGTAACTATCCCCAGCAGCCGCACTAAGTCACCGCCCAGTTCCAGCAGAGCCTGCAATAGCTCCTGCATAGTGTTCCCCGTGGCTTGACCAGATTTGCCGCGTATGATACAAGCAGGGTCGTTCCCCTGCAAGAGGCTGGGACCGGAGGCCAAGGCGAATTGCAGTGCCGATGCGAATCGGCGTAGCAGTTGCGATGATCCTCGGGGTAATCAGCGACAGTCACGGCCACCAGCAAGCGGTCTCGGCAGCGCTGCGGTTGTTGCAAGCGCGGGGGGTAAATTGCGTGGTACATTGTGGTGATGTGGACGATGTCTCCACGCTTACCCTTTTTGCCGGAACGCCGTTGCACTTGGTGTTGGGCAACTGTGATCCGCCAGCCCAAAGCTTGCATGAAGTGGTGGATGCCATTGGGGGAACTCTGCATGGGCGTTTTGGCACACTGCAACTGGAACAGCGCCGCTTCGCGTTCCTGCACGGCGACGACCGGAATCGGCTCGAATACACTATCCGCAGCGGCAGTTTTGACGTAGTTTTTCACGGGCATACGCACCAACGGCGCTGTGTGCGCGTTGGCCGTACCTGGGTGGTCAATCCGGGTGCCCTGGTGCGCGTGCCGATCCCGACCATCGCACTCGTGCACCTGCCCGAAGTCCGTGTCGAGTTTCTCGACGTACCACTTGACTGAATTGCTGCTGGGCAACCTGGGCGCTTACCAGCCTGGCTAGTCCAGCAGACGCCAAAATCGGTGCTTTCAGCAAATCCGCCATACCGAGAAGAACTTTGCCAGCTAAAAAATTTTCCGCCTCTGCATACCGCCACGCTGTTTTGCTAAGATTGCAGTAGAAGCCGACTGCTAAACCGCAAGCCATCAGCAGCGGGGATGATTCCACCATGAGCATTCTGAGTCGTATCCTGGCGTTTGCCAACATCATTGTGGCTATCGTTCTCATTTATTTCGCCGCGCAAGTGTACGTAGCGCGACTGGCCTGGCAGAAGGCGTTGCGGCAACTGGAAGAGAGGCGGGACGGCATCAGCACTTCCCAACTCCTTCTACGCGTTCGTCAGGATTTTCCGGAACAGGTAGAGGCACTTGAAAAAGAAAAGCCGCAATCCGAAGCGGCACTGCGAATCGCTTTGCTTAAGATTCTCTTTCCGCCGGACAAGCCGGATTTGCTAGCAGATAGTAACCGTACCGAGAGTTTGAAAGACCGCTACGGCCTGAGCTACGATGATGTCCGCAGCGTGGTGGAAGACCAGATCGGTCGGTTGCGCAACGAACTGGCCATCGAAGAGCAGACCTTGCTTCACCGCCGGCGTGAACTGGAATCGCTCCGGGCTCAGGCCGAGACCGCTATCCGTGAAGCCGAGCAGCGATGGAAAAGTTTGCAGCAGCAGGTCAAAGCGGAGCTCGACCAGCATGAGAAAATCCGCCAGTTGATCCACCAGCGACGATTGCAAATCGCGTTCTGGCTGGCACGCCTGTGTGAAGCCTATGCGACGCGGGAGGTGGCCGCCGCAAAACTGAGCGACATGCAGGCTGAGCATGAACGCCTGCGCCGACTCGGACATGACCTGGAAAAAACTTGCTTGCAACTGCAAGAACAAATCACGCAACTCGAACGGAAACTGCAATCGCGGAGTAATCCATGAGCTGGTTCGGCAAAAGTCTGGTCGTGCTCAACACCATGGTGAGCCTGATCCTGCTTGGGGCGGTCACCTGGATGGTGGTAGAACAGCGACAATTTGCCGAAGACCTGAAAAAACGCCAGGAACAAATCGCTCAGCAATACGGGCGCTGGGATCATGTTCGGGGCATCCTTGCCAGTTTGCTCAAAGAGCAGCAGGAAGGTAGCCGGCCCATCGTCTGGACAGTACGTGTCGAGGACAAACGGGTGGTGCCGCAGGAAACCATCAGCGTCGCCGAAGCCAAACGCCGGCTGCAGATGCTGGAACACGGCGGCGCGAATATGCCGTCGCTGGCGGATTTAGCGGCGCGGCTCAAGCAGGTTTTCGAGGAGAGTGCCCGCGAACGCGACAACCTCGACAAAGCCCAGCGCGAGACACGCGCTTTGAGCGAGCAACTGGCCCAGGTGGCGGCTCGGGCGAGCGAACTTCAGCCCGCTCCCGGCAAGCCCAACCCCGTGGAAGAAATGCACCAAAAGCAGCGCGACCTGGAACTCCAAATACGCGATCTCGAATTACCGCTCAACCTCGCTACGCAGCAGACTCAGGTGCTTTCCTTTCGCAGGACGCAACTCGCTAGGCGTCTGCAGGAACTCCAACTGCTCGAGCAATTGCCGACTTCCCAACCAGGCCCGCGGGATTGAGCCAGCAGTAGTTCTGACCCATCGGAGAACAGAAGGTTCGGCCATTGGCTGGTGTCACGGCTCGCCATGACTTTTTCTCAGTTGGCTGCAGCAGTGCTGACGGCTTCAGAAACGCCGGCGGCAGTGCGGGGAATGGATTCCAGCAGGCTGAGCAACTGCTCTACGCGGAACGGCTTGAATAACGTGCCGATGATCAAACCGTCCTGGCGTGCGCGAATAATGGCGTGTTTGGAATCGTAGCCGAATCCGCTCATCAGGATGATTTTGCTGCTGGGTTGCACCTGCCGTAACTCCTGACAGATTTCGTAGCCATCTTCGTAATCGGGCAGGCGAATGTCGGTAACTATCGCGTCATACGGATTGAGCCGGGCCATGCACACCGCTTCCTTGCCGCCACGGGCAGTTTCGACCACGCAGCCGAATCGCTCCAGCAGACTGTGAGCGGATCGGCGAACGCGTTCGTCACTATCTACGACCAGAACCCGCAATCCGCGCAAGCGAGTGTGTTGTTGATCGGCCGGTTCGGGTTTGTGCGGTGTCATGGTTTCTCCCACACGTTCGATGCATTGTTTGATGGAGCGTGCGTTGCTTTCAATCTGCCGCAGCAGCCGGACAATCTCTTCATCGTGACCGATGTAGCGTTCCTGAAGAGTGGCCGTAGTAACCAGGATTTCGTCCAGAGGCAAGCCCATTTCCCGACGGAGGAGTTCCAGGGATTGGCTGACCGTTTCGCGTTTTTCTGCCGCCAGCAACTCCAGAGTGTACACGGCCTGGGCAATTTCGCGGCAGAAAATTTCCAGAAACTGCTGGTCCTCCTCGGTGAAAGCGTTGAGTTTCGGGCTTTCGACATTGAATGTGCCGATGACCCGATCCTGAAACAGCAACGGAACCGTCAGCGAACTTCGCGCCCCACGGGCGCCTTCCAGGTAAAGCGGATCGTGGGCGGTGTCCGGACACAGGTAACTCTTGCCGGTAAACGCGACGAAACCGGTAATGCCATTGCCCTGAGGTCGGGCGTACAGTTCGCGCTGCGCGGCCTCCGCGGTGATCCCTTCCGCGACCAGCAATTCCAGTTTTCCAGTGGACGGGTCGAGCAATCGCACTTCAATTACATCGTAGTGCAGCAGGTCGTGGGTGTAGCGCAGGATGTTATGTTTGAGAAGCTCAATGCGTTCCTGCGGCGACATCCGCGCCAATTGCTGCGGTGAAAGCGCTGCCAGTTCCCGACCGGCATGGTGGATGGCGTCGAGTTTTTGCTGTCTTTGCCGCTCGCTGGTGATGTCGCGGGCCAAGGCAATGTAATGCGTAATTTCCCCCTGCGACGAACGAACCGGCGTCAAGGTGAGTTCGAGGAACCGGCCTTCGCCAGTTCGCAGGCAGGTCTGCACACGACCCTGCTGCGCTGCGGCGTGAAAAGGGCTATATTCCGGCCCGAGAATATCCGGGGAACCCAGGGCGTCGTAAAAGCGCATATCCTCCACTTGCCCGCGACACCACGAACGAAAACGCGGGTTAGCCCAAACGATCCGCCAGTCCTGATCGACCAGGGCAACGCCGTCTTCCAGCAATTCGAGGATGCGATCGGCTTGGAGAACTGTCCCCGCTTGCTGCAACAGATTCAGGTCGCGGATGTCGGCTAAGATAGCGGCGAAATCTTCTCGTCGCAACAAGGCCAGCGCCCGTGGCAAACTGTCCACGTAAACGAATTCGATTTCCTCGCCGCCTGCCAGCAGCGGATTCGTCTGCGGCGAGCTATGGAATACCAAAATGCGGCGCGTCACGGTTGCAGTAGCCAGGCTGGCTTCCCTCAGCGCATTTGCTTTCCCTCGAATTATAACGTAACCAAATAGCAGCTACAAGCCAATTTTCCGAACTTATCCTTGCCGCCCCAGCGAATTGCTAAGAAAAAGCATCAGCTTGCGTTTCCCCGGAGTCTTTGGGGCCTGTTGGAAAACTCGTGACGGTCCGCGGTCTGGCTCACGACAGGCCGCCACGCCAACACAGAGTGAGACGCGTAAGCTCTCCCCTGTAATTTGTACCAACGCGAAAGCATATCCCTTTGCCGTCCCAGGTTGCAGGCGTGGTCTGGCGAAGTGCACACAGTTGCGGGTATGCAAACGTGGAAGGCAGTGGCGATGAATGCGACCTTAGCGTTTTAACGAATTTTTCACGGCAGGCATCTAGCTTTTCAACCAGTGGCGCTGTATGGTCAAGCTTAGCCCCCGCCGGAACCGGGCTGCCTCGATGGACCAGATATGCGGCAAACGTCCGGTTCCGGACGACGGGTTGATCAAAAAGGAGGCGCACCATGCCAGCCGATTTGCCGAAGCGGATCGTTTGCCCGGACTGCGAGGCCTGGGAAAATGGCGACCTGAGTCGGCGAGACTTTTTGTGGCAAGCGAGCCTGGCCACCGCCACCATCGTCAGCCTGGAAGGCTATGCCGTGCCGCGTGCCCAAGCCGCTCCGACTCCCAACAGTGCCGCCGAAACCCTCGTCAAAGTGCTGTACGAAAAACTCACGCCGGAGCAGAAGAAAGTCGTCTGCTTCCCCTGGGATTTCAAGGACGAACGCCGAGGCTTGCTCCGCACGCATGTCTCCAACAACTGGCACATTACGCGACCGGCGATTGCCAGCGACTTTTTCACTCCCGAGCAACGCGACATTATTCGCAAGATTTTCTGCAACATTTTCAATCCGGACTGGGTCGAGAAAATTGACAAGCAACTCCGCGACGATACTGGTGGTCGCCCCTGGGGAGCGGATCAAAACATTGCCATTTTCGGTCGTCCAGGCGAAGACAAGTTCATGTTCGTCATGACGGGCCGGCATCTGACCATTCGTTGCGACGGCAACAGCGAGGCCCATGTCGCCTTCGGTGGGCCGATTTTCCACGGTCACGCCGCCAGTGGTTTCAACGAAAAGCCCGGTCATCCCGGCAACGTCTTCTGGCATCAAGCCGTCTTGGCTAACAAGGTGTACCAGATGCTCGATGAGCGACAGAAGAAGATCGCCCTGGTGGACCGTCGCCCGCCGGAATCGCGAGTGCCCTTCCAGGGCCCCAGCGGCAAATTCCCTGGTATTCCCTGCTCCGAACTCAGCCGTGACCAGAAGGCGCAGCTCGAACTTGTCCTCCGCAGTCTCCTGGAGCCTTACCGTAAGGAAGACCAGGACGAAGTGATGGAATGCCTCCAGAAGCACGGCGGACTCGATAAGTGCCACCTCGCCTTTTACAAAGAAGGCGACCTCGGCGATGATGGGGAATGGGACAACTGGCGGCTCGAAGGGCCGGCGTTTGTTTGGTACTTCCGCGGTACACCTCACGTCCACATCTGGATCAACGTGGCCGATGACCCTAGCGTGCCGCTGAACGCCAGCGGCTAAAGTGCAGCACCACACACAACCATTAGCCCTTCGCGCCGCGGTAGCCCGAACCGGCAGCGAAACAGGCTCATCCCCACGGGGTTGCGGCAATCATCCAGGGAGCTGGCGATCGGTCGTCGCCAGCTCCTGCACTTTGGCCAGGACGATTGCTTCAACTCTGCTCGCCCGGAACTGGGCAGTGCGGCCTTCGTCAAGCGGGCCTCTGTTTGTAAATGCCCCTCGGATTTCCCTGTCTATCTGCCGCCGGAGCGAGTTTCTAACAGCGCTCCATTCGGCAGAAGCCCGCAAAGGACGGCCAACCGGGAAAGTCCACCAAGTTGGGCAAAGACGCGCTCGATGGGTTCGTGTTGGATGACCTAGACCACTTCCCGAAGCGGGGCTGCCTCGACGAGATGCTGTGGTCGTCCGGTCGGGTCGAGTATGGTTGTCGTAGCTGGGTCAATCCCCAGATTGTGGTACACGGTGGCAATAACTTCCTGGAAAGTTACCGGTCGCTGAGCGGCGTATTCTCCGAGTCGGTTAGTAGCGCCAATGACCTGGCCAATCCGCATACCGCCGCCGGCGAGTAATGCACAGCTGACCTGCGGCCAGTGATCGCGACCGGCATTGTTATTGATGCGTGGCGTGCGACCGAATTCGCCCCAAACCAGGATGGTCACATCCTGCAGCATTCCCCGCTGGTGCAAATCTTCGATCAAGGCACTCAGGCACTGGTCGAGTTTGCTGCCGTGGTCGCGGACGAGGTCGAAGTTTTTGCTATGGCTATCCCACCGGCCATAGGTGAGCGTGACGACACGAACGCCGGCTTCCACGAGCCGACGAGCTATCAGCAATTGTTCGTTGACGGTTGGGGCTCCATCGAACTGGAATTTGTAAGGCTTGCCATCGCCGTATCGCTGGCGCACCGATTCCGGCTCGCGGGAGATATCTAATGCTTCCAGCAATTTGCTCGAAGTCAGTACATCAAAGGCCCGCTGCGTCATGGAGTCGAGAGCGGCAATCTGGCCGGACGTGTCCAGGTCGCGGCGGAGTTGATCAAAACTTTGCATCAACCGCCGCCGATCGTATAGCTGATCGACCGTGATGCCGTTGAGCTTCATATTCTGCAAACCTTCGCCGTCGGGTCGGAAGGCACTGTAGGACGGGCCAAGAAATCCCGGTTGGCCCGGGTCCGACCAGGGGCGATGCTGCGTCGGTTGCGCCAGGCCAACAAACGGCGGTACTGCCGGGTCCACCGGCCCCTGCACTTTCGCTACCACCGCACCAACACTGGGCCGACCACCTAGATTGGCCAGCGACATGTGCGGCCAACCGGTCATACATTGTTCAGCCGCATGCCGATCCGTGGCTCCGACGATCGAACGGATGATGACGCATTTATCCATCAACCGTGCCAACCGCGGAAAGACCTCGCAAATCTGAATTCCGGGCACATTCGTCGCGATCGGTTGGAATTCGCCACGGATTTCTTTCGGTGCTTCCGTCTTGATGTCCCACAAGTCCTGGTGCGGCGGGCCACCTCCCAAAAAGATGTGGATCAATGCCTTGTGCGATCTTCGTCCTTGAGCCGCTTCCGCACGAAACAGATCGGCCAGGGTGAAATGAAATGCTCCGAAGCTGAACGCCCCAATCTGCAGGAAATGGCGACGGGTGAGACCATCGCAGTAACGAGTACGCCCAGGGACAGCGATGCTAAGCATACCTGCTCCTTTCTGGGTGGGACGCTGCCATGCAGCGCAGTTTCGGCGGGATTGCTATAGGCGGGAAGCCACCTTTCTCGCGGGATACTATCACCATATTCGCCGGTAATGCCATCGTCAAGGCAAAAAATTCCGACAGCGGACCGCGGACAGGTGACCCGGTATCACGACGCGCCAGCGTGCCAACTCCAGTAAAATAGCCAGCCAACACCTCGGCCCACCATTCGCCCTTGCCGTCATACCACGTGCCGGCTTCAGTAAAATAGCCAGCGAACCCGGACGGTCTACTGCGAGACGAGACTGACATTATCTGGGCCGGAGATACACTACGACCTCTTGGCAGCGATTACCGCAGCTTTCGACGACTGGCGGATCGCTTTTCACCGGCTCGACTCGCTTCACTCATACGGAACGCGACAGCCAGGCATACTGGTCAGTCGGCAACGCAAAAGCGGGCCGGCTAGCTATTAGCTTGAGGAAATAACTTTTGTCGCGAAAGCGCTGGCGGCTGCTGGTCACGGATCGAAGTAAGGCGCAGCGGCTGGCGGAGGAATTGCGCCTGCACCCAGCCATTGCGGACCTGCTGAGTACGCGTGGCATCGGCAATCGCGAGGAAGCCTTGCGTTTCCTGCGGGCCAGTTTGCGGGATTTGCATGAACCCGATTATCTCCCCGGCGTGACGGAAGCAGCGCAGCGACTGCATGCCGCCGTCCGTACAGGCCAACGTATCTGCGTGTACGGCGACTACGATGTGGATGGCATCACGGCGACTACGTTGTTATGGCGGTGCTTACGACTCGCCGGTGCCGATGCCGACTTTTATGTTCCGCACCGACTGGAAGAGGGCTACGGCCTGAACGTGGAGGCATTGCGGCAATTACGCCGCCAAGGGACCGACGTGGTGGTTACAGTGGATTGTGGTATCAGCGCCGTTGCCGAAGCCGAGGAGGCTCGTCGTCTCGGTTTGACTCTGCTCATTACCGACCATCACGAGTTTCATGAAACTTTGCCCGACGCAGAAGTCCTGGTTCATCCGCGTTTACCAGGCAGCGAGTATCCGTTTCCGCATCTTTGCGGTGTGGGAGTGGCGTTCAAGCTGGCCTGGGCAATGGCGCGGGAATTCAGCCAGGCTCGCCGCGTCAGTGAAGCGTTCCGCCAGTTCCTGTTGGAAAGTCTGGCTCTGGTGGCGCTGGGCACGGTGGCCGACAGCGCTCCGGTGCTGGATGAAAACCGCATTTTCATCCGCCACGGCTTGCAAGCGTTACAAACGGCGCCATCGCCCGGGCTAAAAGCCCTCCTGGAAGCCAGCCAGCTTGCTCAGCGTCAGCCCCTGCAGGCGGAAGACCTCGCTTTCGAACTGGTGCCGCGACTAAATGCTGTGGGCCGACTCCAACAGGCTCGACTCGCCGTCGAACTTCTTGCCGCCACCAACCCGCAACGGGCCGAAGACCTGGCACGGTACTGCGCCGCACAAAACGACATTCGTCGCAAAGTGGAATTGCGAATGCTGCGGCAGGTCAACGACTGGCTGCGCGAAAATCCGGACTGGCAGGAACAGCCGGCGCTGGTGCTCTCTTCGTCTGACTGGCATCCGGGACTGCTGGGGGTAATCGCTAACCGTCTACTCGACCGACATGCCAAACCCGTCGCCGTCATCTCGCTGCGCGATGACCCGGGCTATGGAAGCCTGCGTGTTCCAAGCGGCTTTCACGCTAAGGAAGCGCTGCAGCTTTGCGCCGACTTACTGGAGAGTTACGGCGGGCACACGGCTGCGGCTGGGTTCCGAATTCGTGCCTCCCAGGTCGAGGCGTTCCGGGAACGTTTTTGCGACATTGTCCGCGGTCGGCTGGCGGCCAACCTCGACGATGCCTCGCTGGTCATTGACACCGAGTTGCCCCTGGCAGCCATTACTCCGGGTTTACTGAAAACGCTCGACGCCATGCAACCATTCGGCCCCGGCAATCGCAAGCCGATGTTCCTGGCCACGCACCTGACCGTGGTCGGCGAACCGCGAGCCGTTGGCGATAGTCAACGCCATCTCCTATTCCGCGTTCGCCAGGACCAAAGCCGCACTTTCCGCGCCATCGGCTTCCAGCTCGGCGAACGCTTGCCCGAACTGCTCGCCGCTGACCGCCAATGCTCCATCGTCTTTTATCCCCGCCGCGACTCCTGGCAGGGCTGGGAGAGAATCGACATGCAGGTCGTGGACCTGCAGCCCGGTCCAACTCCGCAACTGGAATTCCTGCCCGCCGAGAATTTCTCAGCTCCCCATTCGCCATTGGCCAGTCGCTGAGATGATGGCTTGCAACGAGGGCTAAACAGAGGCGGCTACCAGAATCGCCACTGGCAACACTAGCCGACTTTCGCACCCGGAAGCGGACTGTGGCTTCGCTGGCTCCCAGAGTCTAACTGTGGCAAAATCTACCAACCCTATTGTAAACTTTACCTGCTCCTGTAAGCGCTAGCGAACTTCCGCGAAAACTTTCATTCGTAATTCTTTGCTTAGCAACAACTTGCGTTTGACAGTCCTTGTGCATCATATTGGCATTCCGTTTGCTGAGTTCAGCCGTGAACGGCGAGGCAATCCTCGTCGGTACCAACCAGACCACGGGTGTGGGGCTGGAGCAGGGAGAGGCCCGCTGAGCCGGTCGCGCACGTACCGGCTCGCGGCGTTTAAACCAGCCACTGGACGGTTTGCTTCCGCGTCCGCAAAATGGTTTTCTGGTCAGCTACATATTCGTGTGCTTCCGCAGCCTTTGCACTCTCCACCGTGAGCGACGACACCATGCACGACGCCGACTCCCTTTTGTCATCTTTACGGGAAAAAGCCCGCCGAATTCGCCAGCACATTATCCGCAGCACCACCCGCGCGGGTTCCGGTCATCCGACCAGTTCGCTCTCAGCCGTAGAAGTCGTGGTGGCGTTGTACTTTGGCGGCATTCTCCGTTACCGCCCGCACGAACCACGTTGGCCACAACGCGACCGCTTTATCCTCAGCAAAGGACACGCCGCACCCCTGCTGTATGCTGTCCTGGCCGAAGCCGACTATTTTCCCGTCCAGCAGCTGGAGACGTTGCGACAAATCGGCAGCCCACTCGAAGGCCATCCCAACATGCGCAGACTTCCCGGCGTGGAAGCGTCAACCGGTTCGCTCGGCCAGGGGCTTTCCATCGGACTCGGACACGCCCTGGCTTGCAAACTCAACGGTTTCGATTCTCGCGTTTTTGTGCTGCTCGGCGACGGCGAAGTCAACGAAGGGCAGGTTTGGGAAGCCGTCATGGCCGCCTCCAAATACCGCACCGATAACCTCATTGCCATTGTGGACCACAACGGCTATCAGCAGACCGGCCCGACCCGCGAAGTGCTCGACCTGGATCCGCTTCCCGACAAGTTTGCCGCTTTCGGCTGGGATGCCGAAGAGATTGACGGCCACGATTGGCAGGCCGTCCTTGCTGCCCTGCGCCGGGCCTGTTTGCCCAATGGCAAACCTCGCGCCATCATCGCTCGCACCATCAAAGGTTACCCCATCCACCACTTGCTCAGCGAAAAAAACTACCACGGCAAGGCCCTGTCTCCTGCCGATGCTGAAAAAGCCCTCACGCTCCTGGCGCAGGTGTAACCTCCTCCCTTTCTCTCCTTGCGTCCTTTGGCCGCCGCCAGCGTTCCCGTTTTCCCGCGTCGCAATTTTGCCCCCTCTCATTTGGCTTCCTGTGCGCCGGCCAGTGTCGACAATTTCCATCCCCGCGTCTTCCCAGTACCGAACCACACTCCGTTTTTGTGCCTACCCCCCTACCTCTGCCCCGAAAACTTTCACCTCCCCACGACCACCTCCAGCGCTGCCCACCTGCCACGCGGCCACATACCTCGCCCTCCCAAAAATTTTCGCGTTTTCCCTCTGGGGCTGTTTCATAAGCGGATGTTGTAGGCGATTTTGCGAGAGCAGAGACGCCAAAATAATGCCGAAATAAGCCATATGAATGCCGAAAGAACAAGACAAAAAGAACCATCCAGGTGACCGCTCACGACCAGCATGTACAGGTTGTAGCACAACGCCGCCGCGGATGCGTGGAATAAGACAATGCAGAAGATACAGCACGAATTGACCAAGGCTGGCTACAATAATATGCAGATAGACCTTAGAGCTCACATCTGGTACAATTGCACCAATGCAGGGGAGATGACGAGAGCCAACCTCCGGGCCGACTTCACCTTTATCATTGATGTCCAGGCCACCGACAAATTGGGTGATGCCTATTAGAGGATGTTCAGTATCCTGGACAACAATCGCACGGTAATACATCAGCACAAAAACGGAAACGAGTTTCAGAAGTAAGGGAAGCTTGTGCATACAGGAGTGCATGCCATCGGTCTTTTTCCGCAAAACAGTCTTCTTAGCTACTCTTTCCCTCAGAGTATGAGAGGAGACCTGAGTACAGTCTGGCCTACGAAACAATGCGATATCGCCAAGACAAAAGGAGCACGCCATGACGCTGCGCATTTATACCAAGAGGTACTTGACCTGCGCAATGTTTCTGGGAGGTCTCGCTGCTGCGTCTCTGGCCAAGCCTCAGCAGGCTATCCTGCTGCGAGGAGAGTGATTGCCTGTAGGGACTTTTTCGGACTGGTTCTTGGAGCGCCCCGATCCGCTAATCCATTTCGGTCCCCTCTTCGAATCGCCAGGAACCATGGGGATAGCGATCAGCCACGACGGAAAGTGTCTAGTTATGGGTACCACACAAGAAGAAATGTTACGCGATAACGACTATCCGAATTATCCTTTATACTTGGCGGTTTATAATTTGCAGCAAGGATGTTATACCCATGTCCTGCGTTTCGAGCATGAATATCTTTATGGGTACCCTAATGTGCAAATCAGTTCAGATGACAGGTGGATAGTCGTCGCTTGGTGTGAGGGTTTGATTCTTTGTGAGTTGGAAAAAGAGAAGGGAAAGCTGAAGCCCGTCTGGGACAAACAGTTGGTTCCTCGTCCAGTGTTGCCGACCAGATCGCGAGCTCTGTATAATTCGAAATGCGCATTTACTCCTGACGGAAAACATGTTGTTGCAGTTGTTGATATCCAACCGTTCATAGAATTGGAAATAGCGACCGGAAACTTGAGTCGCAGGATAGACCCAAGAGATGTCGTGCCCGAAGATTTGCAGGATAGTTGGATTTGGTGTGATTATGCGATTCGGCCTGACGTATCGGAAGTCGCTATGGTCCTGGATAACTACGCCCTCAATAATCCACCTAAAGAAGTGAAGCACGGTATTTTGCTCGTAGAGGTCAAGACCAAGAACACACGCTTCCTGCAACTTAAGAACTTAGTTTGGCACTATGCGCGCTGTTGCTTTCACCCTAACCGAAAGCTACTGGCAGCAGCTTATGTGGATTTGGGCAGCGAGCACACTCGCACTCACAACCTCTGGGTCGTTCGCTGGGACTATGAAAGCCTGGTCAGCGAAGAGAAATTCATAGGTACCCAATGGGAAAATTGCTTGCAGGTCGCATTTTGCCCAAGCGGAGACTATCTGATTCTGGCCCTGGAACCCAAATGGCTTTCCGATCCCAATTTCCTTATCCTTGACCCGAATACATTAAAAGTGAGGGCGGCTTATCGAGTGCGTCCTGGCCATATCTATAACTTCCGATTCGCTCCCAAGGGCGATTCGCTCATCCTGGTTTCTTCCGATGGCCACGTCGTGCAAATAAACTGGCCGAAACTGGTGGAACATATATCAAGTCAGCATTAGCACAGAGGACGAGTAGAAGAGTTCCTTAGCTGTCAACTCAGCCCACGGGCAGTCCAATCTGCTTTTGGCGAAAAGCAATCTACATGGGTGGTCAATTATTTTGAAATTGGTAAGTTGCCTTGAAGCGTGACTAGGTGACGTGTAACCAAGCTGGGTCAGCACGAATCGACTACCTAGGGGGATTACTAACAAACTCGCAAGCAAATGGTAGGGCCACGTCTGCAAGGCCCGGGCGTACGAGCTCCTATGGAATCAAGTGGTCGGCCTCCTGGCTATGCAATTGGGTGGAGGGCAACGGCGTGCAAAGCCTTTTCCCAAGGACGTCCCTTCTCCAACCACGATTCGGGACTTCGAAAAGTACGTGAAAACAACTGTGCCTGCGAACTCTCGTGGTCCTAACTTGGTTCTGAGGGCCGCAGTCGCCAAGGATGCGCGCGCGCTGCCAGCGGGGCGAAAAAGCAACAGGAACGGTGCGGGAATTATATAATCACTGGCTGCTGAAACACGCCCCGAAACTCGAGAAAGTTTTGCACCCTTGGGAATCCGAACGATATACATGGTTGCAGGCTTGGTGGGCCCATTGTTTCGCGGGATGGCAAGATGCTGGCTGTGGTCACGGAAGAAGGCGATTTACAGCGTTATCAACTGCTCAAACAATACTGGGCCAGCAAATAAGCGACTGCGAGGCTCTTTTCCGGAATAGCCTTTATTTACCGCGTTTACGGGCGGTCAGAGCAATGAGTCCCTCCACCGACTAGCTCCCTTTTGGCAGAATAGCCTTTATTTCAACGCTATCACGGGGACTTAACGTCATAGCAATAGATGGTGTCCTGATCGCGGATATAGAGGTGGCCGTTGCCGAGAACGGGATGCGGCCAGGTCGGGCGATCGCTGCGTTGCGGGAGCTTGAAACGACTTAGTTCGCGATAAGCTTTCGGCGTGGCCTCGACCAGCCCGACCACGCCGTTTTCACTAAGTACAAAAAGTAGCCCATCAGCATAAACAAGCGATCCTTTGCCCACGCTGCGATCTTTCCACATGACTTCGCCGGTATCCCATCTCAGGCAAGTCAGAACACTGCTATCATAGCCGTAGATATAGCCATCCACGAGGACGAAACCGCCGTGGTGGTTTTTCAGGTTCTTGTTGAAATAAACTTCCTGAGCGTTTCCGTCCGGTTGTAAGCGTAATAAGGCGCAGCCAGTGCCGTAATCGGAGCTGTAGAAGATGCAGTTGTCGTGAAAGAGAGGTGTAGCGATGTTAGCGATACCGTTGGCGACTTTATCATAGCGCCAGAGAAATTGGCCATCCTGCAATCGGCAAGCATAGGCGCCACGACCGGTGAAGGTGGCGACCTGCTCCAAATTGCCCACGCGATAAAGAATAGGGGAGGCATATCCTGCGGGTTCGCGTCCTTTGGTGGCTGGGTCTTTACTGGTCCATATAGTCTTTCCGGTGAATTTATCCAGAGCGGCCATAGTGGCCTTGTTGCCGCCGGGAGTCACGATAACCCAGTTGCCGACTATAAGTGGCGATTCGCTAATTCCCCAACCGATATTAGAGGCGTCGAATTCTTTCAAGATATTAATACGCCAGAGCACGCTGCCATCGCTGAGGCGTAGGCAGGTCAAGTCGCCATTGGCGCCGAGTGCATAGACTAATTCGCCGTCAATCGTGGGCGTACAGCGTGGTCCGTCGCCGTAGCTGTTGTGATAAGCCTGACCACTCCAGGTACGCCAGAGTTGTTGGCCGGTACGTACATCGTAGCAGAGGATATATTCTTTTTCGTCGCGTTCTTCGCCGAGGTTGCCCATAGTAAGTAAGCGTCCGCGGCTGATGCTGGGGCCAGAATAACCGCGACCGGCACCGTGCGCCTGCCAGACGAGGCGCGGGCCGGCCGCGGGCCAATGGCGCAAGAATCCGGTTTCGCGTGATTTGCCGTTGCGTTCAGGACCGCGCCATTGCGGCCAATCATAGGGGGAGCCGTTGTTCGCATCGGCGGTTCCGCTCCGCAGTCCCGTGGGGCCGGACGCGATCCCAGCCAGTGCCGACAGGAGAACCAAGGCCAGGCAGCGTAGCAATACTTTGTTCATGGGCAGGCTCCGCTTGGGGACATAACCCGAAGATGTACCGGGGTGTGACTCACTGGGAAGGTATCCTGGCGGGATAGTTGAGGCAGGTTCTTTTGCTGTGCGAAGATATGCTACAAGAAAACCCGGCAAGTGGCAAACCGGTCTGGACAAAGGCAAGGTCAGGCGGCATAAGCGGCACGCTTCGCGGGGAGGTCCGACCACGCCGCTGGCGTGGCGGCAAACGAGGGCCAGAGCATGGGGCACGGGGGAATCCGGCTGTCCAAAGCGAAGCCTTGCGGCATTGGACGGCGATTAGCGGGCTGCGGCTGGTACATGAGCATGGCGGTCGGCCTGCTGCTGAACTGGGCTGTCTCGCCTACCTGGTCGGTACCGCCAGAATCCACATCGGCTGCAGCCGCATCCGCGACGGCACCTGGCAGCGGTGAGTCGAAGTCAAGTGGCAGCGGTATTGCGTGGCCGTACTTGCGGCGAGGAGAGAAATTACCGATTGCCACGTCGGGCGGCTCTACTAAGGCGGCTGCCTACCGGGAGGATGTTTCCGCACGGTTGCGGCGGAGACTCGAGGTGTGCGACCGTATCAAAGTTCTGGCAATCCAGACCGGAGATGAGCGTCTCGAAGCGGCTGCCAGCGAAGTGGAAAATCTGATCTGGCAGTGGTACCTCGAGGAGAAAACGCGAGCAAGAACAGGCGGCCGTTCCTTGCCGAGTCCTTCGGGAACTGCCAGGCCATCTACGCAAGAAGTGTGGAGGGGATATTCACAACCGCCCGGGCAACTCGGCTCGACGGGCCGCGGTATCGGTCGCCAAGAGGCGGATAGTGGTCGCGCTGGACCTACCAGCGAAGAAGAAACTCGCCCCAAGGTCTCGCCAGCGGCCCTGGAGTTACAGCACCGTTTAGATCGCCGCGACGTGTATACCATCCGGGGCAGTGCACCCGGGGAAGCACGGCCCGAAAATGTCCCGCAGGAAGGCAGCGTTTGGTCAGGTTCGCGAGGGAGGCCCGGAGCCGGCACGCTGGAGGGTTTACCGTGAAGCGATGGCACCCGGGTAGCGGGCTTGCAACTGTCGCAAATTCCTGCGACGGAACGTTTACCGTGAAGCGATGGCACCCGGGTAGCGACGAGGGTTTGCCGCCAGGTGCGGAATTCCCGGAGTCCGAGCCAATTGGGCAGAACAAGGGTGCGGTTGCTCGCCGGTCTCGATTGGGGATACGGTGGACATCAACTTTCGCGTGGGCGTGGTTGCTGGTGACCTGTGGTTGTCAATCAGTGTCCACGGGGTTGCACGACCAGCTAGTACGTGGCAGCGCCGTTTCGCCAGCAGAAGAGCGCGAGCACCAGGCCGGACGCTCGAATTGGTGGTCGAACTGGTGGCCGTGGTCTCGCCGACCCGAAATGGATGTTGCCGGTACCGCTCTGCCTCACGGAGTTCAGCCCGAGGATGTAACGCCAGCGACGGCCTGGCACGTGCTGCAGCAGTTGCGCGCTGAAGTCGAACACGACCGCGAGCATCGCGATGATTGATCGATCGACCAAACCGTCGCACTTGCCGCTTGGAAGACCGGCCAACGAGTCCAGGCTCGGTCGGCAATAGCTGCGGCAGCTCTGTAAAACTGCCTTGCGGTTCGGTAAGTGGATGCCCCGGCCGGTGAACGTTACTCCCAGCGTGAGCGCTGCCCCGCTCAACACGGGTCATACCAGCAGCAGCGGGCATGCTTGTGTAAACATCAGTCCAGCGCTGGCGGCAACATTCGTAGCGCCGGCGCAATATCAGTTTGGCTCAGGCGGCGGAAAAATGCTGGCGATGTTGTCGTAAAGGATTTGTCGCGCCAGTTGCACGGCAGCGTCTTCCGACCAACCTCGGCCACGCACATAGTCCTCGGCCAGAACCTGCGCCAGCACACGACGGAACATATTGAATTTCGGCAGGACAAATTCCAGTTTGTATGCGTCGCTGTAGTAGCCGAGGATTTTGGTTTTCGGCACCCCCTGGAGCCGCGCAGCAAGGTCGTGAGCGATCAAGCCAGGCAGATTGCTGTACCACCAGTGGCCGTTGCACACGACGTTGGGAAAAATCCAGGCATACGCCACCAGTTCCGGATTCTGGCTGCTCGAAAGCACGGAAACGCAAAAGGTTACCTGGGGAAATGCATTGAACAATTCGCGGTATTGCCAGAGCGAGGTGCGTTGGTCGAACAGGTCCTGCCCCTGATAAACCCCGTGCCGATAAACTCCGCGGTGTACCCCGATCATCAGATCGAATGGCAAGCGGTAATCGCGGCAGCATTCCGCCAGCATCCAGAAAACCTGTTGGCTCAGCTCCGGCGAGGGCGTGTCCAGCGGCAAGGATAGGTCGGGTGGCGGCAGAGACGGTGTAAAATCCGGTGGCAAGGAAATAGCGCAGGCACGTGTGCCGTGCTGCACGAAACGACGGAAGAGTCGGTCCAAGGCTTCTCGCAATTGTTTCAGGTTGCCGACCTCGATATTCGTAACCTGGGCCAATCGCTGCCGCACCGCTGATTGATGCAGCCGGAAAACCAGTTCATCGGTGCGCAGGCAGGGGACATAAAGTCGCGTGTCGAAACCCTGCAGGGGATCGTCAAAATCGTTGGTCAGGAAAACCAGCTCGATACCACTGCGAGCAAGCACCTGGTTGTGCCAATCCGGAGCCGACATCACCTGCTCTGCTTTCTCCCAGAGCCAATCGGCATCGGCTTCACTGATCCGCGATTTGGGAAAATCGAGAAAAGTTTGCGCAGTTTCCACCAACCAGGCCACCTGCACCGTGTTGTCAAAGCGTTCAAGGTAGCGGAGCAAGACGCGGCACCTTTCCGCAGGCGGATACCCTTGGGCGAGCGGCTCGTGGGACATTCCTGCGGAATGGGCTAATTCCGTGTAGTAATGATAGCCGAGAATTTCATCCAGCGAGCGTGCCGCCGGACTGTGCGGCGAAATATGAGTGTGTGGATCGCGGATCGGGATTCGCGCGATTTGCTCATACAACCGTCGCGTTAGGGTATCTTCGACCATTGCTCTTTCCTCCGAGGGTAGGCAGTGCTAAGCTGGCGGCAGTAAGCTCGCCTAATTGTCGTCCGGCAAGACACAGGGAAGATAAGAACTCCGATGTCCCTTTACAAGCAGTGGCTGGCAGCCCGAAGGCTTGTCTGACCGCGACCGCCAGTTCTTATCCCTTCCCCGAAATGGAAAAGGAGTCAGTATGAGCCGGTCGCTGGCCCTGCTGGTGTCACAGGAGGAAACCGCGTGCAAGAATGCGACCGGAAACGAAATCTTACCCACGACCGCTAAACGGGTTCCCCAGTCCAGCGTGGGAACCGAGAATAGCACGGCCGAGTTGGCATCGTCATACACGACGGCTCAGGCGCTGGCGGAGTTTGAAGCCTGGAGTCGCAGTTACGACCGCAGCTTCCTGCAGTACCTCCTGTTTGAGCCGACCCACCGCCTTTTGCTGACGCAATTGAGTCCAGCAGACCAGCGGATTCTGGATATTGGTTGTGGCACGGGTAAGTTCCTGGCTGAGGTTGCCGAAAGGTTCCCTCATGCGGAAATTGTCGGACTGGATTTATGCCCCGGTATGTTGCAACGAGCCGAACCCCGTTGCTACCGCTATGGCAAGCGAGTCCGACTCATTCAAGGAGACAGCGCCCATCTTCCCTTCGCCGACAACCTCTTCGACGTCGTTACCTGCAGCCACAGTTTCCACCATTATCCCGACCAACAACGCGTGGTTTGCGAAATGTATCGGGTGTTACGGCCCAACGGACGATTGCTGATTGTGGACGGCGACCGCGACGGCTGGTGGGGCTGGTTGATTTACGATGTCTGTGTGACCTGGCTGGAAGGCGGCGTACACCACTGTTCAGCGCGGCGTTTCCAGCGCTTATGCCAGGCCGCGGGTTTTCAACAACTGCAACAAATCCGCCGTGGCCGGCTGGCACCGTTTCTGGTGACCATGGCCACAGCGGTCAAGCCCGCCGCCTCCGAACCGGTTCCCGCCAGACTAGCCGCATAGAATCGGCCGGTCACGAAGTTGACAGCAACGCCCTGTCCTGGCATACACCGCAACAGCGTCGCAGCCGGTTATTGGCCCTGACGCGCGTGCGCGTCCCGCAGCAAGTCGATCACCTCGTCTACGCTGGCCTCGGGCAAACTTTTGCCTTTGCGACGCAGCGTCTCGGTAACATGAATAACGGCATCGGTCATCCGCTCATGCGTCTCCTGCGAACCGCCGTATAACACGTAATGTTCCCCGGTAGTGACGCGGATATGCCCGTCCTGACTGTCTAAACCAATACCGACCAGACCAACCAGTTCCTGCTTTTTACGCTGACGTGAACGGGAGGGTTGTTGCGCCACGCCTGTTCCTTTCGTTCCTGTAGATTCACTCTAGCAATGTCAATATATCCGACAAAACGGAGGCTTGTCAACCCTGAGGAAGTGTGCGGGAGAGTTGCTGGCGCACTGGTGGTCAGATCGGTGCGCATGAGTGGCAGGGTCGGACAATAACGGTGTAATTCGGCGTATTTGTGATGAGGTTCCGCGCGTTGATTCAAACCCGCTCGGCGTCCATTGGCGAAACGATTGCCCGCCCGTCTTCTGTCGCAACTGCAGCGCTGTTGTTTCGACTCGTTGCCGGCAGTAGCCGTTTTATTCCGCGCGCATAGATTGGGCTGGGATCGAGTGTCTCGCGAGAAGCACCATGAGTCGTGGCGAAGCTCTGTTTACTTCCGAAGGCCGCCTGCGCCAGGAGTGTTTCTCCTTGGCAGCACTGCGTGCCTTGCGAGCTGCTTGTGATGCCGCTATGCGCACCGGTTGGCCGACCGTCCGTACTCCGCACCTGTTCATCGGCTTGCTCGAAGAAGCGGACGAAGCAGTGGTGCGCTGGTTAGATCACAATCAGCTCGATGGCAGCCGACTGCGACAAAATTTCCTGGAATTGTTCGACATGTCGCAGCAACTACAAACGGGGCCAATTCACCTGCACCGAGCGGGTTTTTCGCAACATCTGCTGGAGGTTTTGCAATTCGCTTACCAGCGAGCCGTGCAGCGAGGCGGTCTGCCGGTGACGACCGCTGATCTACTCGCTGCCGTATTCTTGTGCGAACCGAGCGTGGTGGCCGAGTGTCTCCGCCGCGATGGCTACGATGTCTCATTGCTGTTACGACACCTGCCGACGAGTTGAGTTGATGAGCAACCAAGCTTTCGCCTCGGTTTTACGCTGGCGAAGCCGACAAGCCGTCCCGCCCTTGTGCGGATTCTCCTGGCCGACCCGGTAAGCTATGCGGCAGGTGCGAACAGTGGGTCGATCGGCATCGCCTGCATGGCGAACCACTTCTGCTGGCGGTCGTGCTGCCGCTGTGGCCTTATCACGCGCCATCGGCTGCCGACTAACCATGTGGCGTGGGCGCCGCAGCTGTGGAATCGGTGTCCGTGCTGGCGGCAGTTGTCGTCTGCGTGATTGCCGGTTCCGAGGCGGAATTCAGCGTGCGGATCTGCTCGGCCAGTGCCGGGGACAGTTCCCGCACACCGCGGCACTTCGGATAGCGGGAGCAGCCGAGAAAGAAATTGCCCTGTCGGCTGGCGCGGAGTTTCATCGGGCCACCACACTGCGGGCAGGTCTCCGAAACAGCTATTTCCGGAAGCTCCACTTTCGGTCGCCGCGGGAACATCTGCTCCGCCTGCGGGCGGAGATGCTCGGGCAAGGGCTGAGCGTTGCGGCACTTCGGGTAGGCGGAACATCCCAGGAACGGCCCGCGCCGGCCAGAACGGATTACCATTACGCTGCCGCACTTGTCGCACCGCATCCCCGTCTCCGGAGTTTCGACAGGCTGGCCCTGTTCATCCACGTTCTTGGTGTTACGGCACTTCGGCCAGGCGGAACACGACAGGAATTTCCCACGTTTTCCGTTACGAAGAACCATCGGCGCTCCGCACCGTTCGCAGAGAAACTCGGTCTTCTGCGTCCTGATTACGGGTTGCCCCTGAGCATCCAGTGCCATCGTTACCAGGCAATCGGGATAGCCCGAACAGGAAAGGAACGTACCGCGTTTGCCCGTCTTCTGGAGCATAGGTCGGCCGCATTCTGGGCAGGTGTATCCCGTGGGCTGGGCGGAGTCGTTATTTTCGCCGTTGGTCTTGACATACCGGCATTCCGGATAGCGGGAACAACCGAGAAATTCGCCGGTTTTGCTGTATCGGGTTACCAGCGCAGCGCCGCACAGCGGGCAATTCTCCTCGGATTCCTGCCCCTTGACTTTCGGCATCTTGGCTTCGGCGGCCTTGAGCGCCTGGGAAAACGGCTCGTAGAACTCATTGAGAACCTCCCGCCAGTCGGCGCGAGCATTTTCGATGGCGTCGAGCTCCTCTTCCATGTGGCTGGTGAATTTCACGTCCATGATCTTCGGGAAGTGTTCCACGAGCAGATCGGTAACCAGCATGCCCAGGGGCGTGGCGTAGAACCGGCGGTTCTTCTGTTCCACGTAACCTCGCTGCTGAATTTTGCTGATGATGGTGGCGTAGGTGCTGGGGCGACCTATTCCTTCTTTTTCCAATGTCTTGACCAGCGAGGCTTCGGTATAACGCGGCGGGGGTTGCGTGAAATGCTGCGAGGCCAGCAGCTCGGCACAAGCCAGCGACTGGCCGTCGTGCAATGCCGGCAGCAGCGCATCTTCCTGCTTGCCAACCGGTTGGTACACCTTCCGGTAGCCATCAAAGCGAAGCACTTTCCCCTGCGCCTTGAGCAAACCCTGGCCGACATCGCTTCGGGCTTCGATGGTCACGGTGGTGATGTCGAACACGGCGGGTTTCATTTGACTGGCGACGAACCGCCAGTAAATCAGCGAATAAAGTTTATGCTGATCCGGCGTCAACCACTGCGCTACGCGGTCGGGAGTGTAACTAAGGTCGGTGGGGCGAATGGCTTCGTGTCCTTCCTGAGCCGCCTTGCCGGACTGGTAAATGTTAGCTATGGCGGGCAGGTAAGCTTCGCCGTACTGATCACGAATGAATTGCCGCACCGCCGCCAGCGCCTCCTCAGAAATCCGCACGCTGTCGGTGCGCATGTAAGTAATAAGGGCGACCGGCCCTTCAGGGCCCAGTTCCACCCCTTCATACAGTTGCTGGGCTAACCGCATCGTCTTTTCGCCGGAGAAACGGAAGCGGATGTTCGCCTGCTGCTGCAGCGTGCTGGTGATGAAAGGAGGCGGCGGTGCATCCAGCCGTTGCTTCTGCTCCACGCTGGCCACGAAGAAACCGGCCTTTTGCAATGCTTGCGCCAGCTGCAATGCCTCGGCTTCACTAGCAAGGTTCGGTTTGGCTTGCTGCCACTCTGTCAACTCAGCCAGAAAGGTACCTTCCGGCGCTTCGCCCCGCTGAATGGGAGATACCTCGGCTTCGGTGTCCTCGATTTCGGCCTCAGTATCCTGCCGGGCCTTGCGAATACGAATGGGGGGTTCGAGATTGGTCGGGCCATCTTGCGGACTGGGCACTGCGACGGAAGAGTCCGCGGGTCGAAGCGCCGCGAAAATCTTCCAGTATTCTTCCGGGCGGAATGCCTGAATTTCGCGTTCCCGTTCGACAATGAGGCGAACAGCAACGGATTGGACACGGCCAGCGCTGAGTCCGCCGCGCACCTTCCGCCCCAACAACGGGCTGAGCTGATAGCCGACGACGCGATCGAGGAAGCGTCTGGTCTCCTGAGCACGGACGCGGTCCATGTTAATCTGACCGGGATGGGCAAAGGCTTCCTGCACAGCCTTTTTAGTGATTTCGTTGAAGGTAACGCGGCGGACGCGATCGTCCGGCAGGCCGAGCGCCTCTTTCAGATGCCAGGCAATGGCCTCACCTTCCCGGTCGGGATCAGGAGCAAGGAAGACCAGCTGGGCTTTTTCGGCCTTCTTTTTGAGTTCGGCCAGGACCTCTTTGCGTTCGGGCAAATTTTGATAGGTGGGAATCCAGCCGCCTTCGATGTCAATGCCGAAGCGCGATTTGGGCAAGTCGCGAACGTGCCCTTTACTGGCCGCGACTTCGTACTCCGGCCCAAGATATTTGCTTATGGTTTTCGCCTTGGCCGGCGATTCCACGATGACCAGATGCTTCTTCCTGGAACCCACGGAACGGGCCTCCTTGTTCGCGGGAGCTGGCAAAATTCCTTGGTTGGCTGGCTTTTTACCACTTTGGTCTGCCGTCAGCCCGGCACCGCTACCCCTGGCTTTCCTCGAAGCAAAGCGCCAGAGCGGGCAAATTTCCCCAGGCCCGGCGACTTGGCCATTTTACGCCCGCCTGCGCGGAAAAAGCCAGTCCGATTCCCAAACGGCCAAGCGGCACTACAATGCTGCCACCTAGTGGCAGGGCGGCTGTCTAACTGATAGGACATAACCGGGGCGGCTGTCAAGTCGCCTTATCCGCAAGACCGGGCATTCTCCCCTGCCCTTTCCCTTTTGGAGAAAACCCGGTGGAGGGCAGCCCATCACCAGCGAGGGAACGCTATGGCTCTGGAAATTTTCGAAGTATTTCGGCGAAGGCAACGGGTGATTCTGGCCTGGCTGGCCGTGCTGGCCATGTTCCTGTTCATCATCGGCGACGTGCTGATCGGCGTGCGGATGGGGCATTACGGGCTGGGTTACGGCTTACGTCGGCTGTTTTACGACACGACTCTGGAAGAGCTGGAGATTCTGCACGATCAGCGTTACGTCGCCATGTCCTTCCTGAGGCTGGCCAGGCTACGCGCCGACGCAATCCTCCGGGAAACGAAGTTTCGCGGCACCGATCCGAACAAGCCGATGGACGAAAATCTCCGCAAGGAATACGAGCGGGAGCTCCGCAACGCCGACGATACCTGGTGCGGCTACATTTATCGGGGGGAGCAAACATCTGAATTCCTCCGATTGAGCGGGCTGTCGCCTCAGCAACTCGCAGCACTCGGGCTGACCTCTTACGAGTTTCCTCTGTCAGCGGAAGGATTGCTGGAATTCGCTTACTGGAAAGAAGAAGCCAACCGACTGGGTATCGTGATTGCTGCGGAGGTGGTGCGGCAGGACTTCGAGAAGTTCACGTTCGGTCTGCTACCCGAGTCGGAATGGTTTCTCGTCCTGCAGCAATTGCGCCGTGCCGTTGCCCCGGAAACTGTGCTGCAATGGGTAGCCGACGAAATCCGCGCCAGCCTGGCTAAGCGCCTTGTCGAAGGCCCTAACATGACCCGCACCGTTCCGCTTACGCCACTCGACCTCTGGCAGGCGTATCGCCAGCTGCGGACGGTGCTGCCACAAGTAGCCGTAGTTTCGCTGGATATTCGCGAAGAGCGCTTTATCAAAAAAGTTCCCGAACCAGACGAGCCACAGCTGCGGGCTTATTTCGACCAGTACAAGCAGCAGGAGCCTGACCCGATGCGGCCGACTCCGGGTTTCCGTGTGCCGAACCGTTACCGGGTGGAATTCACTTACGCCGATTTTCGCTACGATCCGAAGGACCCGGCCAGAACCGGAGAAGCCTGGGCAGCATACCGGCAATCGGTAGAGGCGTTGCTGACGCTGGGGGCGGCGCTGCGGTTGACTCCGGCGGTCTCGCCGGCGGGTGATTTCCTGCCAGCGTTTGCAGTTACTGGCACCAATGTCGCCGCCAGGGCTTACCACCTGTACCTGTCCCACCAATGGGAGCGTTACCGCATAGCGGAATACCTGGCCAGTTTCGCTCTGACCAACACACCGCCGGATCAACCCGTCCATCACCACGGCATTCTTCCACCGGGCACAGGTCCGTGGTATATCCCCGGTGCTGCTGAGGCCGAGCTGGCAATGCAAGTGGTGATACAGGGCTTGCAAACGACGGCGGCACTGCCTGCAGTTTCCATGCCAGCTAGCGCATTAGTCCGTCCGGTGTCAGTGCGGGCTTCCCTCGCCTATGCCAAAGCGGTCGAACTGACAGCGACGCTGGGGCGAATGGTTGGCATGACCCTGGCACTGGCCGCTCCCGGGCTGGCCAGCGGCCAACCTTCGCCAACGCTGACGCCGACTGACGCGGAGGCGTTAGCGGCAACCAGTTTGGTGGCTCAGCTGGCGTCTCCCACGTTTCCTGCGCCGATGATGCAGGCATGGCGGGACGCTCTGCGACCGGTTGTGCAAGCGGCATGGCTAGCGCCTGGTTTCGAAGGCCTGGCCCTGGCGATCTGGTCGCCTCCTGTGACAGTTCCTTTCCAAGCTGTCGCCGCCGAATTGGAACTCGAATATCTGCGCAGCGAAATCGAGCGATTCGTTCAGGCCGACTTGACCGCTCTGAAAGACGCTCTGCTCACTTACCGCAACGAATACCAGAAAGCGCAGGCAGCCTGGCGTAAGACGCCCCGCAAAGGCACTGCCGCGTTTGTTCCGCCCCCGTTCAGCCGAACCGGCGAACCGATTGAACGATACCTGGAACGTTTCTGCCAGCCACGGGGCCTACGCTACTTCCCGATGAAACAGCTGCGCAGTCGCTACGAACTCCTGCCCCGATATAGCGGCGAACTGGGCAAGATTCTTTATCCCCTTTATCAGGAAGCTCGAATGCTGCCCCCGGCAACGCAACCGGCAGAAGTCTGGAAACGGGAACTCGAATTCGCCGATGCCCTGATCACGGGCCAGCAATTCCTGGTTCAGCCCGATGCCCAGCCGGAGGCGCTCAAGAGCGATAGCAGCTATTCCGTTTATGAACCGCGATTCTTGATTCCACGGCAAAGGCCCGAACATCGGGCCCTGGTCTGGAAAGCGGAGGAGGCGCCCGGCTACGTTCCCAACTTCGAGGAGGCACGCGAACAGGTGCGCCAGGTTTGGCTTGTGGAAAAGGCGAGGGAACTGGCTCGCCGGCACGCCGAACAGCTGGCCGAACGCATTCACCAGCTTCGTCGCCAGCGCCAGGCTCCACTCGACGACATTTTCAGGGAACTGAAAGGTGATCCTGATCTCGTGGAACTGACGAAGCTGGAATTGGTCGAGCTGCGGCGTTACCAGTCGCTACCCATCGCACTGCCGGTCACCGGACTGGAAAAGACCGTTCCAGGACCGCAACTCGAACCGGTGCGCTACCCGCCAGTGGTAGATTACCCGGCCGCAGATTTCCTCGAAAGAGCCTACGAGCATCTTCGCGAGCCTGGCGATGTCTGGATCACCACGAATTTACCTGCGGACAAAGTGTACGTTTTGGTGCTGATGCAACCCCGCCGCGAACCAACCCCCTTGGAGTTTGAGCTGGATTATCTGAAAAGACCCGCGGAGAGCCGAATCAGAGTGGAACGGCAACCGCTGGACGACTGGCTACGTTTCCGGCGAGCGGACGAGCTGCGGCAACAGTTCCATCGTTTTCTCCGCAACCGCTATGGGTTGGACGATGAAAAATATCGCCAGCTCGAAGACCTGACGCGGCGAGCCTATCGCTAGGCGGAAAAGAGAATGAGTCCCCCGAGTGCAGACGATTTCCGCAACTGAATGCCATTGCCGCTTACCCGACCGCCTCAGGAACGCCGCTACAAATCAGTGAAATCCTGCAAACGAGCGACAGCCACCACCTGGCTGCGGGCGAGTACCACGCGTTTGCGGTTGCGCTTGATGCCGGTGGTCACGGAAGCGGCGATGTAATTCTCGCGAGTGGTGTCGCTGTCCCGCATATCATGCAGGTCAGCGTCTGCCAGGATCAGATAACGCTCATCCACCTGTTCGAGACGACCGAGACATACATAGGGACTGTCCATATCCACGATCACCGTCTCACCAATGAACCGTTCCAACCAGTCGCTCACGGTAGCATGATCTCCACTTGCTGGCGGTGCGGTGCTCGGATTTGAAGCCGGTGATTTATTCCCGACAGTCTCCCCCCAGTATACTGGCTTCTTTGATACCATCCTATGCGGAGCTGCCAGCGAGTGTCGAGCATGAACTGTACAACCGCAGAACCAAGGCCGGGCATCTCCCGAGAGTTCATCCACACCTGTCCAAAAACATGACGGTTAACCGACGCGGCGACATGCAAACCGGTTAAACGTCTGGTTGGTCGGGTTTCGCATTCTGGTCACGCGGACTGCGCTGCTTCGGCATCGGAACGGGTATCTCAAAGCGAAGATCATCGCCAGGTGGCTGATCATCGGCGGTGCGACCGGCGTCATCCCGTCCATTCGGTCCGACGCTGTACAGGACGTATCCGCGTTCCGTGCGACGATAAATCGGGGGTCGGCCAGAGAAAATGTCCATCGGCAACGTCGGCAAATACTTCGGCGACAAGTCCTCCAGCCGCTGCGGATAGCTGCCCGTCTCCGCGCGATACATTTCCAGAGCGATGGCCAGCTCGGCCAGCCTGGCATATTGCTCGCTGCGGTCAAAGCTTTGCTGCGCATCCCGGATCGCAGGCAGGGACAAATTCAGGAGCATATACACTATGCGTTCGCCCAGTTTGTCTCCCGGGCGCAAGGTCAGCAGCACGAGCATGTCCCGAAGTTTCAACTGCTCGGTGCCGGCGAGGAGTTTTTGCAGTTCGCTTTCCAGTGCGTCGTAAGCCTTTTGTCGTCGGGCATGGTCCGGTTCTCGAGCTGCCGCCGACAGGCGGTCGTACCAAACATTGACGGTGGTAAGCATTTTTTTCCAGGGCATGAGGCCCTGAACTAAGGGAAGTTGCCAGCCGGAATCCTCGCCGGGCGGGCTACCGTGGCGATGCCAGTACTGGAAAGAATCGAGGCAGACAATTCGCTCGCCAACATCGAGTTTGTCGGCCAGAGAAGGACGGGGCGGCAGACGCTGCCACTCACGCAGCAGCGACCGCAAAGTCTCCGGGTCGGGTTGGCTCGCCTCCAAATACACAGGAACCGTGCGGCAGGCGGCATTTTCCATAGCTAACCCTATCAAACTGCCGAGAGTCGTGGGTTCGCGTTGCACGAGTCGGCTCAAGCGACCGGCGCTGAGCAGGTCTCGCCAAGCCAGTTTCCTCTGTGCTCGGGCGCAGCGTAACATGCATCGAGCCCGCAATGCTTGGTTGACTTCCCGCATCAGCTGCAAGTCTGACAAGTCCAGGGCGGTGAGTATGGCACGCCGCGACTTCGAGCTTCGTAACAAGAGTGGCCGATACCACTGCGGTCGCTGAGCGGCTTGTGTGATCAGCTCGAGCGGTTTCTGATTGACCCGCAGCCAATCCGCGACCAGGGGGAGGTCATCCTCCTTCCAGGGGTGCTGAGTAGCTTGGCGCAGCTGGTCGAATTTCTCCTGCCATTCCTCCTCGCTTTTTGGACGGATTCGCTGGTGCACGAAGCGGTTAAAGGGCACAAAGTATTCCCCCTCATCGGGCAGCGGGGCGATGTTCAGGGAGCGGAAGAAGTCATCCGGCAGACGCACTTTTTCTGCGGGTCGAGGTCCGATGGCCTGGATCAGCAGAGCGTAGGCGTTGTTCTGCGGCACCACGTCTTTGCCGAAGTACGCATTCCACGCGGCCAGATAGTCCACGTAACCGTCTTTGTCCAACGGCTCGGTAAAATACGTGGTCTCCCGGGAGACGGGCCATTTCGGTTTCGCCGGTGTTTGTTCGGCCTTGTCCGCTGGCTGGCGAGGCGTTGTTGACGGGTCGGCGGATTGGCCTGAATGGGGCTTATTTTGCTCGGCGGTACAACTTCCGTCATTCAGCTGCGACAACTGGCCCGCTAGTCCACTTGCTGATAACCACGCCGCCGTCATCATCGCCAGCACTGCACAGCTCATACCCTGTCCTGGTTGGGCAGGACGATACGGTTGGAAAAGTGGCATGACTAACCCTCCAGTAAAGTCGAGATGTCTGTCTTTCGCGTACCGATGCGCGTTCTGCCGCGGCTCACCACCAGACGTATGCAGTACCAACCATTCTCGCCACCGCACAAGGCTTATCCCTCAGACGAACCTTCCTTGGTCCACCCTTGGCAATTCCACATGGGCTGGCCACCGGCTCTGTCATTAAAATACGCCGAGTCGGGCTGTTTATTGGCCACCTGTGCCGTGCATTCCGCACGGTTTTCTTGCAGGACGTTGGCAGGCGGGAATTTTCGACGAACCACTTATCGCCTGGGACAAAGTGGAACCAGTTCTAAGCAGTATCAGGCGTTAGTGTCGGGAGTTACGTCGCACAGCAGCGGCCAGCATAAAACCTCGTTTGCCGCTCCACCTGTTTGGCAGGATTGCCATCCGACTCAATCCGTTGTCCCAGACACTGACCAATACGTCCGATATTAACTCCAAAGCTGGCATAGAACCAACGGCCAGCAGATCGCGTACAGTAGGAGATAGCATGAGCTATTTCCGTATTCCCTGGCGGACAGGACTGATGGTGAGCACCCTGGGCCTATTGGGTTGCCTCCTGATTCCCTCCGATCCGGACCCGGCTCTGATGCCGACCGAAACGGCGGATGAGCCGTGGATTGTACCCTCGGTTAAACCTGAGCCACCTTAGGCGAGGCCGGCGACAGAATCCGCCAGCGATACCGATCGGGACGGTAGCCCGTTAATCCAACTGCGTGGTCAAAGCCCGGACGAGGAGGCGAATCGGAATTCTGGCGTCCGACCCGGCGCGGATATGGTTTCGCCAGTTCGCCCAAACTCCGCCGAAGCGGTGGCCGAACCTGCGAGTCAAAAGGCATTGGAAAGCGATTTACCAGCTCCGCGTGCCCAGGCACAGCGGGACGCTAAACCGGGCAATTCGCCAGCGGACAGTCCGCTACCGTCACCCAAAAGGATCGAACCGACGCACTGGACGCTCGACACGGTGGTGGAGATGGTGCTGAGGGCGGATCCGCGATTGCGAGCCGGTTTGAACTGGTGAATCAGGCGAGGGCCAATGAAGTTACGGCATCTTTGCCGCCGAACCCGCAATTGACCGTGGGAGGACAGTATCTGCCGCTGCGCTCTTTTACACCGCAGCGTCAAGGTGGCCCGCCTGAGCAGGACCTCAGCGTAAGTTACGCGGTGGACTGGTTCGTGTTCGGGAAACGTGCCGCGGCCATGGAGGCTGCCCGGCTTGGGGTGCGAGTGTCGGAAGCGGAATTTGCGGAGCTGACCCGCCTGCGCGTGCTGGAGGCTTCACTGGCCTATTTCGACGTGCTGGAAGCGAAGACCTTGCGCGAACTGGCTCAGCAGGATGTCGAGCACATGACTCAGCTGGAAAGTATCACTGCCAAGGCCGTGGAAGGCGGGGGCAGACCGCTGGTAGAATTGCAGCGTGTCCGCCTGGAACGATTGCGGAGCGAACAGGCGTTGCGGGAAGCCGAACTGCGTTTAGCTTCCAGCAAAGCCAAATTGCTCGCGATGCTCGGTCAGATGCGGCCATTGGGGGAATGGGACTTGGCGGGTTCACTGGACGAAATCCGAATTCGTCCCCCATTGCCGACTGAGGAGGCGCTGAGCGTGGCTTTGGAGAATCGTCCCGACCTGCAGGCAGCGCGATGGCGTGTTGCCCAGGCGCAAGCCGAACTCGAAAGTGAGCGGCGCAAGGCATATCCGGCCATCAGCCTCCAGGCCGGGTACGCCCGTCAGTATCAGCACGCCATCACAGGTTTCCCCGACGCCGACTCGTACTCAGTTTCGCTGACGCTGGGTTTACCTGTCTGGGATCGCAACCAGGGCAACCGTGCCCGGGCGCTTTCCTTGCTGGTGCAACGGCAATACGAAATGCAAGCGGAAACTGTGGAGCTTTATGCGGAGATTCTTCAGGCGGAGCAGGAGCTTCGTACTGCGGCGGAGAACGTAGCGGCAATGGCGAACGAACAATTACGGCTGGCCGACCAGGTGCGGCAGGCAATTACCCAGGCCTACAAAGCGGGTGGCCGAAGTCTGGTAGATGTCCTGGATGCGGAACGCAATTACCGCGATATTTACCGTCTCTATGTCACCAGCCGTGCCAACTATGCACGGGCCGCGGTTCGCTACTCTGCCACACTCGGACGAGCCGTGCTGCCATGACTCAGGAAATCACCAGTGCGACTACCGGGACTCCGGCGAACACCGCTGCGACCGGCAACAAGAATCGCCCCCGCTGGACCTGGCGACAGGTCTGGTCCGCGGCACAATTGGTGGTGGCGATTGTCGGCACCGCGAGTTTTCTGGGATACTTGCTCTATGACCCAGCACCGCCGCGCGTGGCACCTGCAGTTCCACCTTCCGAGGAAGCGCCGCCGGTGGAAATTGCCGGGCCGAATCTGCTCAAGATTCGCCAGCCCAGTCCACTCTACGACAAGTTAGAAGTGACCACGGTGCAAAAACGGGAAATTACCGACCCGGTGCTGACGGTCTCCGGGCGGGTGGCGGCCAGTTTGCGTCCTGGGGACGGTAAGCGTGAGGATTACTAGCAGTTCGATTCGCCGGAGTTGCTGACGATTTACAACGATTGGCAGAAGGCCCGGCTCGACATTGCTTTCGCTGAGACGCAGTTGCAGCAGGTCAAGAAATTAGCCGAGGCCCGTCTGGCTGCCCAGCGCGAGACGGTAGCCCGATTGGAAAAGCTAGTCGCCGCCGGCACCGACGCCGTCAAAGACCTCGCCCACGAACGCGCCAATTTGCTCCAGACCGAACTTCTAGGGCGCAAGGAGATTCACGAGGCAGAAACTGCCCTGCGCGTCGCCCGGCGGAACGAAGCCGCCCTGGCTCGACAACTGCAGATGGCCGGTCTGGAGCCGGAAATACTCCTTCAGTGCACCCGCGAAGTGGACCTCGTCCTGGCCGAGGTGCCGGAGGGGCTGGGACGGCATGTAGCTGTAGGTCAGCAGTGTACGGCGGTCTTTTTCGGCCTACCGGGAGAAACATTTGTTGGCCGGATCAGTACCATCGCGCCCGTGGTATCGCGGGAACGACGGTCGTTGCGATTGCTGATTGTCATGCAGGACCCCCAGGACAAACTGCGACCGGGGATGTTTGCCCAAATCGGTTCGGGTACGGAGCCGAGACATTCCCTGGTAGTGCCTGCCGATGCCGTGCTCCATGTTGGGCGACAGGATTACGTGCTCGTCGCTGGCGAGTCTGGTCTGTGGCGCATCGTCGCTGTCGAGGTTGGCGAACCGCACCAGGGCTATGTCGAGGTCTTGCGCGGACTGCAAGAGGGAGAGCGCATCGTCGGTTCCGGCGCCATTCTCCTGAAGCCACTGGTCAGCAAAGCCATGCGGAACACACCACGGGGGACGACCACGGCAGCGGGGGGTTGAAGATGGTCGCGCGACTGATTGCAATCGCCCTGCGGTTCCCCTGGGCGGTGATGGCTCTGGTCGCGCTTATCGCCGCGGCCGGTTATTATGCCTTTTGCCAGCTGCCCATTGATGCCTACCCCGACATCTCAGGCACAATGGTGCAGATTATTGCCACTTACCCGGGCAAATCACCGGAGCAAGTCGAACGGGAGGTGACCATTCCCATCGAGCGTGCCCTGCTTGGTGTACCTCGCGCTCGCACAGTGTGCTCTCGGACGATTTTCGGCCTGACAGTAGTGCAGGTGCTATTCGAAGACGGCGTCGAAGATTACTGGGCACGTCAGCGCGTCGCCGAATACATGAACAACATCTCCCTGCCCCCCGGCGCCGATGCGGAAATGGCGCCGCTCATGAACGGTTACGGCGAAATCCTGCGCTACGAACTGGTCAGCGACGGCACCCAGGATTTGTTCGCGTTGCGAGAATTGAACGACTGGGTAGTGATCCCGGCACTGCGACGTGTGCCGGGTGTGGCCGACGTCAATAATTTCGGTGGTCTGCAAAAGCAGTACGCCATCACTTTTCGCCCTGCCGACCTCGATCGCTTCGGGCTGACGATTAATGACGTGGTGGATGCGATTCGCGGCAACAACTCCTCGGCCGGCGGCAGCTTGTTGCAACAAGGCAGCATGGCTTTCGTCATCCGCGGGGCTGGCGCTATCCAGTCGCCGGCAGACATCGAGAATACGTTTGTTAAATCGGTGAACGGTTTTCCGGTTTTCGTCAAAGACGTGGCCAGCGTAGGCATAGACAGTCGTCCACCGCAAGGAATCTTCAGCCGCAATCACCGCGACAGTTCAGTGGAAGGGATTGTGGTAATGCGGCGAGGGGAAAACCCTTCGCGGGTGCTGGCCCGTGTCCAGGCCGCCGTCGCCGAACTCAATCAATCGCGGCTGCCGCAAGGCGTTCGCCTTATTCCCTTCTACGATCGCCAGCATCTGGTGGATCGAACCCTGGAGACCGTCAGCCATAGCGTCTTGCTCGGCATTACTCTGGTGGTGCTGGCGTTATTGCTCTTCTTCGGTCGGCCCAGTATAGCCGCCCTGGTGGCCTGCACCATTCCCTTCGCCTTGCTGTTCGCCCTGGTGCTGATGTATCTGACCGGAATCCCCATTGGACTCCTCTCGATCGGGGCGATTGATTTTGGCATCATCGTGGATGGGGCGATAGTCATGGCCGACAATATTGCTCGTCGGCTCAAGGAAGCGTTTGCCGCGGCATTGCCGGAAAATGCGAATCCGACTGCCAGCGACACACAAGCCGAGCTGGCTGTTGCGCGGCGTTTTTCGGCCCGACAGTTTTTGCAAATCGTCCTCGCCGCCGCCTCAGAGGTGGAACGTCCGGTATTTTTCTCCCTGGCGATTATCGTAGCCGCGTATATCCCGTTGCTGTCGCTGACCAGCATCGAAGGTTTGCTGTTCCGTCCCATGGCGCTGACGATGGTATATGCTTTGCTTGGTGCACTGGTGTTCGCGCTTTTCGTGGTGCCGGTCGTTTGTCTGTTGTTGTACCGGCGAGGTTACAGCGAGTGGGAAAACCCGCTGTTGACTGCGGCGGTGCGGTTCTACACGCTGAGTCTGCGTGGATTGTTGGCCTGCCGCTGGCTGGTGCTCGCCGCAGCTTTGGCCTTTGTCGGCTGGGTCAGCCTCCGCATCGCCCCACGGCTGGGCATCGAGTTCTTGCCTTACATTGACGAGGGGGTCATCTGGGTACGCGCCAACTTCCCCGAGGGCATGTCCTTGGAACGGAACAGTGCCCTGTGTCGGCGATTGCGGGAAATCGTCTTGACGGAGTTCCCCGACATTCAGGGAATTTCGGTGCAATCGGGTCGCAATGACACCGGCAATGACCCTTACCCGCCCAGTCGCAATGAAATCGGCATTTACCCACGGCCCTACCGGGAATGGCAACAGTTTCGCAGCAAAGCGGAATTGGTGGCGGCGTTGGGTAAGCGATTCCGCGAAGAATTTCCCACAGTTCGCTTCAACTTCACTCAGCCGATCATAGACGGCGTAACAGAGGACACTAACGGTACTTCGGCAAACCTGGCCGTGGAATTCACCGGCCCCGATTCCGACGTGCTATTGCAACTAGCCGAGCAGACTGTGGAATTGCTCAAGAGCATTCCCGGCTCGCAAGACGTTTATATTGAGCAGGAAGGGCCGCAGCCGCAGTTGCTGATCACGCCGGACCGGCAGCTGTGTGCTCGCTATAACGTGCGCATTGAGGATGTAGCGACGCTGATCAATGTCGCGTTGGGCGGAGAAAGCATCGCCAAACTTTACGAAGGGGAACGGTTTTTCGACATTGTGGTGCGAGTGGATCGCTGGGTGGCCAATTCGCCCCGGGCCATTGGTCGTTTACCAGTTCGGACAGCCGACGGCAATACGGTACCGCTGAGCCAGGTGGCCAGAATTGAGGTGGTGGATGGTCAGACCATCATTGCCCGGGAAAACGGCTGGCGGCGCAAGACGGTGCGCTGCGATATTGTCGGACGCGATCAGGGTGGTTTCGTTCGCGAGGCTCAGGAAAAATTCGCCCAACTGGTGCAACCGCATGTTCCGCCCGGCTATCGCGTCGCCTGGCTGGGGATGTTTGAGAACCTGGACCGTGCTCGCCGCCATTTCATGTTGGTCATTCCGATCACCGTGGCGGTTATCGCCACCCTGTTATTTACGACGTTTGCGTCGGTGCGGATAACCGGCCTGCTGTTGCTGTCGGTGCCATTCGCATTCACTGGCGGCGTGCTGGCGTTGTGGTGGCGCCAGATGAATTTGAACGTTTCGACGGGAGTCGGATTCGCGGCGTTATTCGGAATGTCCATGATGAATGGCATCGTCCTGCTGCGGGCGATTCGGGCTCACCAGCAAGCTGGTCATGCACTTTCCCAAGCCATTCTCCTGGGAGCGCAGGAATGTTTCCGCCCGATTTTGCTGGCGTCGCTGGTGGCCATCCTCGGACTGTTGCCCGCCTCCTTGGCCACCGGTCTGGGTTCGGATGTCCAGCGACCGTTGGCCACGGTAATTGTCTGGGGATTGATGAGTTCGACCTTGTTGACCCTGTTTGTCTTGCCGGTGGCTTATTACGTGCTGGCACCGCCTGTCGCAGCCACGCGTAGCGAGGATTGGGCAGATACTGGCGAGGCAGCCACCCTTGTCGCCACTGGGCCGGACAGACTGGACCCGGCTCTTCCGACCTGATAGCCTACAGGACGCTGAGCGGGTCTATATCGAGGGAAATGTCCGCGTCGCGCAGCCCAGGATGCGCCAGCACTTGTTTGAGCAGCCAGGTTCGCCAGGCGGGTCGGGGAGTCAACAGAAGAATCTGGTAGCGATAGAAGTTCCGCAAGCGCAGCAGCGGGCACGGCGCTGGGCCAAGAATCTGAACCGTGGCAGTGGGCTGGCGGTGTTGCAGTGCCTGCAAAGCCTGGCCTAATGCCTCGGCCAAACGTCGAGCCGATTCGCTGGCCAAATGTTCTTCGCGACTGCGCACCACCAGCCGAGCCATGCGACCAAACGGGGGATAACCGAGTGCCTGCCGGGATGCCAGTTCGTGTTCAGCAAAAGCGACGAAATTATGAGCGGCGGCCAGGCGAACACATGGGTGCTCCGGGTTGTAGGTTTGTACCAGGACCCGACCACCCCGCTCACCACGACCAGTGCGTCCGGCAACCTGCGCCAATAACTGAAAGGTTCGTTCAGCAGCGCGAAAGTCGGGCAAGTACAAAGCCGTATCGGCGTTCACCACACCGACCAGCGTCACGTTCGGAAAATCCAGGCCCTTGGCGATCATCTGCGTTCCGAACAGGATACGAACCTCGCCACGACGGAATGCGTCCAGGACGGCGCCGTAACGCGTCCCCCGACGCATCACGTCACTGTCCATGCGTCGGGCCGGAACATCGGGAAACAGCGTTTGCAGTTCCGCTTCCAGTTTTTGCGTCCCCAGGCCGTAATGCCGAATCGCCGGCAAGTCGCATTGCGGACACCGCGACGGTGGTGGCTGTTCGTAGCCGCAGTAGTGGCACACTGCCTGATCGGCATCGCGGTGATACGTGAGAGCGACACTGCAGAAACGGCACTGCACCACATAGCCGCACGCCGGGCACAGGATGTAGGTGTCGAATCCCCGCCGGTTCAGCAGCAGGATCACCTGTCCCCCTTGGCGCAAAGCGGTGCGGATGGCTTCTTCCAGGGCGGGACTGATGGCGCGAAACCTACCCGGCCGCACCTCATGACGCATGTCCACAATCTGCACCGGCGGCAACGGACGGTCAAGCACCCGGCTGGGCAAAGTCAGTAACGTATAACGGCGTCGCTGGACATTGTACCAACTCTCCAGCGACGGTGTTGCCGATCCCAACACTACCGGGATGCTTTCGAGCTGTGCCCGTTTCACCGCCACATCCCGAGCATGGTAGCGCGGCGTGCTCTCCTGTTTGAAACTCGGTTCGTGCTCTTCGTCCACGACAATCAGGCCAAGTCGCCGCGTCGGCGCGAAAATCGCACTGCGGGCCCCGATAATCACGTCCGCCTCGCCGGCAGCAATCTGCCGCCAGAAGCCCGCCCGCTCGGCGTCGGAAAGGTGGCTGTGCAACACCGCGATCCGATCAAATCGGCTGCGAAACCGCTCGATCGTTTGCGGTGTCAAGCTGATCTCCGGCACCAGCACAATCGCTTGACGCCCGGCAGCCACTACTTTCTCGATCGCTCGCAAATAGACCTCGGTCTTGCCGCTACCGGTAACGCCGAAAAGTAAAAAAGCCTCGAACCGACCGGCCTGGAACGCCGCCTCGATAGCTGCCAGCGCTTCCGCCTGCGCTGGCGTCAGGCTGACCGGCGATGGCGCGGGCATGCTCCCCAGTTGTGGAATCCGCGTGGGCGAACGTTGCCGCACTACCAGGGCATAGCCCTTGCGGATAAGATTGCGAACCACGGTCGGCCCACAAGCCGTCTGGCGTAGTAGTTCGCCCATTTCGACGGCTCGACCAGCCTGTAAGAGCCAGGCGTACACCGCCTGTTGCCGGGGAGTCAGCACTGGTACACTGCCCGCAGCCAGTGGGGGCGTTACGGCCTCGATGAACACTCGTTCCCGCGTACCGGCTCGTAACCGTGCCGGCCGGGGCACTACGGATTCCAGCACATCCCCCCATGGGCAAAGGTAATATTCCGCCAACCAGCGGGTCAGTTGCAATAGCGCCGGACTAAGCAACGGGTCATCATCCAGAACCCGACGAATCGGCTTGGCCACGACCGGCGGTGGCTCGGAAGTCAGAGCGACACAGTAACCCACACTGCTGCGGTTAGAACGCCCGAAAGGTGCCAGCACTCGTTTCCCCACCGCGATGTGCCGCACCAGTTCTTCCGGCACCGCATACCGCCAAGTCTTGCCGACAGGGCCCGGAAAAACCAGGTCGGCGTAGAGTCCTGTGCCGACCGTCGCATTGTCGAAAAGTCCCACTTGCTCGGCAGGATGCGGCGAGCCGGTCATGCTGCGAATTACCCCTCCATCGTGCACGAGCGCTTCCGGCAAGAGCTTAGGCGAAAGTCTCCGTGGTCCATCAAGAAATCATCCGGGCAAGGAGTTTAACCGCCAGGCCCCCTAGTGAACGCCTGCTGTTTCCATCGTGTCTTGGCGGCCCCATGTTCTCCTTCGGCGCACCGCTAGCCGCTCGGGGAACTGGTGGTGGCCCACATAGTGGCATGAGCACGGAGTTGTCGCACTGTCGCCACCACCTGTTCAATGACCCATTCGATTTCTTCTTCCGTATTGAATCGGCCCAGGCCGAATCGAACGCTGGCATCCGCCTGTTCATCGTCCAGGCCAATAGCTTTCAGGACGTGGCTCGGCCCCAGCCGTGCCGTTGTACAGGCGGAGCCAGTGCTGACCGCAATATCTTTCATGGCCAGCAACAGCGCTTCGCCCTTGATCCCGGCGAAGCTGACATTGAGGTTGTTGGGTAAGCGACGAAATGGATGGCCATTCAGCCGCACGCCATCGAGTCGTTGCTGCAAGCCTTGCCAGAGTCGGTCGCGCAGTTGCCGAAGCCGCTGCGATTCTTCCGGCATCAATTCGCGGCACAACCGGCAGGCTTCCCCGAGCCCGACGATGAGCGGAACCGGCAAGGTTCCGGAGCGAAGCCCCGATTCCTGACCGCCGCCGTCTATCTGCGGTTCCAGGCGCACACGCTTGCCGCGCTTGCGAACGTACAAGGCACCGATCCCCTTCGGGCCGTATATCTTGTGTCCCGACAGGCTCAACAAATCGACACGCAATTCCTCGACATTTACCGGGATTTTGCCGACGGCCTGGGCGGCATCGGTGTGAAGCGGAACATTCTTTTCCTGGCAAATGGCGCCGATTTCGGGCAGAGGTTGAATGGTGCCGATTTCGTTATTGGCCAGCATGACACTGACCAGAATCGTCTGTGGTCGGATAGCATCGGCCACCGCCTGCGGGTCCACCTGGCCGTATTCATCCACCGGCAACACCGTGACCTCGTAGCCATCGTGCGCCAGCCGTTTGCAGGGATCGAGGACCGCCTTGTGCTCCGTAGCCACGGTGATGATATGGTTCCCCTTATGCCGATACATGCGGGCAACACCTTTGATCGCCAGATTGTTGCTTTCCGTGGCACCGCTGGTGAAGATGATTTCGCTGTCGCTGGCGCCGATGAGTTCCGCCACTTGCCGCCGTGCTTCCTCCACCGCCTCATGTGCTTCTGTGCCAAACCAGTGATTGATGCTGGCGGCATTGCCGTATTTTTCCGTAAAATACGGTAGCATCGCTTGCACCACGTGCGGATCGCAGCGAGTCGTGGCATGATTGTCCAGGTAAATCGGCAGGCGAAGCATAGCGTGGCCCCTCAGCGGGCAATGGGCAACTCCTGGGGATTTCCCGACCCAACCGCGACCGCCTCGACCCCGAACGAACCGGAAGCGGATGCCCCTGGTGGCAGCGTGACCGTGCCGGCAAGCGGCCGTCCGGTTCACAGGTTCCATCGCAACCCGATGCCCAAGCCCTGGCCCTGGGTCGCGGGGATGGTCGGGCTGATCGGGCTTATTGGTCTGCTACTTGTAGGCATTGTATGCCACGGTTGCCACTCGCACGAAGAAGAACTGCGTTTGCCGGACATCTGGCCGGTCGCTTATGCCGCTGAGCTGACCGGCCCGACTGGACGAATCACTGGCGTGGTCCAGTTTACGGGCGATGTTCCGCCATCCCGTCGCGTGGAAACCAACGATGGTAGTCTCCTCGAGATCGCTGACCTCTGCGTGCATCCGCAAACGCGAGGCTTGGCCGAAGTGTTCGTGGTCATCGAAAATCCGCCCCCGACGCAACCTGCCATTCCGCGGGAAGCGGTGATCGTTGACCAGGTGAACGGGCTGTTCCGCCCCCGCGTGATAGCCGTCCTGGCCGGGCAGGAAGTGCGCTTTGAGAACAACGATTCCTGTAACCATGCCGTGCAGACGCAATCAGCAAACCCGGCCAATCAAATCCAGTCCGCGGCGGGACCTGGCGTGGCCATTACGCACCGCTTTGAAGCACAGCGTGACCCGATCCCGGTCGGCTGCGCTTTACATCCCTGGATGCGTGCTTACATCTTTGTTTGTTCGCACCCATTCTTCGCTGTCAGCGACGCCCGTGGCGAGTTTGTGTTGCCGAAGGTGCCCCCGGGAACCTACCGGCTTCGCTGGCTCCATCCGCTGACCGGCCTGCAGGCCCGCCGGGAAGTTACGGTGCGCGCGAATCAGACTACCCACCTGAGCGTTGCCTGGGACGGCTTGCCTGCCGCTAAATAGCCCGATTTTCTTTATTTTCGCCCAGGCCAAGCGAATCGCACCCTTTATTGCCAGGCCCGCTGCGTGCTGTCTCCGGGAGCGAGTCAGAGTTGCCAGCACTATGGCCCCTTGACCACCTGAGCCCGGGCCGGTGAGCCAGGGACATTTTCCAGCACCACCCGCAATCCTTCCTCACCCCGTTGGCGTTTATGGATGCGAAAAGTCAGGATATGGACCCCCGGCGAAACAGTAAGGATAGTCTCTTGCGAAAGAGGAACTTCGCGGTCATCGAGCCAGCAGTCTAGGCCGGCTACCGAGTTGAAAACCAGCTTCAGCTGGCCACCGGTGCCCACTTCCATTCTTGTCTGAACGAGCACTTCCGAAGTCGGACCGAGGTCGCTCATTGGCAACTCGCCGGAGACCTTGCTGTACACGGATGCCCAAACGGCCGTCGGATTGCGGCTCAGTCGCATAATTTCTTCGCCTGTGATAGAACTCAGCGGCAAATTCGGGGAGACCAACACACGCCAGGTGCGGAATACCGCGATATTGGGCGTCGCAAACGGGCCGGGTTTCCCCAGTTCGCTGACGAACCGGCACAAGTCAAGGAATTCTTGCCGCGTCATCTGATCGACCAGTCCCGGCGGCATGATAGAAGGGGCGTCCGCCATTTCTTCGATGTCGGCAGTCGGAATGGTCAGCGTTTGTCGCGAGGCGCCGTCCCGGATGACCACCTCTTTAGCGCTCTTGCTGGCCAGCACGCCGTGATAAATCTTGCCGTCGCGCGTGGCAATAGTAACGCAGGCATACCCCTCGCGAACCGCTTTCTGCGGTAAAAGGATCGATTCGACGATGTAATCCAACGGCGAACTGGTGCCGATACCCTCTAAGTCGGGCCCAACGTGTGGCCCGGCCCCGGCAATGGCGTGACACGACTGGCAACCCAAATCCTTGCGGCGAAAGACCAGTTCCCCGCGGTACGGATCGCCTTTGCTGCGCACTTCTTCCAGCAATTGCTTCATCTCGGTGCCGAGCAGTTCCTTGCTCAGGTGGCTGCTGCCGGCGAATCGGTTCAAAGCCTCATGGAGTGGGGCGTGAGTAATGCCCGCGCTGTGAACAAAGCGGAGAGCCAGCTTGGCGGCGTCGCTATGCAGCTGGCGTTTCGCGATCTCCTGAGCGAACAGGTCCGGACCACCTTTGCGCGTCAGCACCGATTGCAATGCCGGCGCCGGGTCGCTGCCCTTCGGGTCTGAGGTGAGCAAATCGGCGAGGGCCTCTGCTGCTGGCCGAAGTTGCCTGCTTGCCAGCGTCGCGATGGCTGCAATTCGCCCTTCCGTTGGCTGACCGCTACGCGCCAACTCCTGCAGTAACTTCACCACATCCCGATCGCCGAGCTGCAGCAATGCTTCCCAAACCGCCTGACGCACGAACAGGGGCAAGGATTCCTGCCGAACAAGCTGTTGCAGTGTGGCTAAAGCGGCACGTTCCTGCCAGACACCTACTAACCTGGCCGCCGCTGCTGCAACTTCTGGATGGGGCGATTTCAACAGCACTTCGATGCGGGTGGCGACTTCACGCGGTCGCGCCCGGCGGGTTTTCCAGGTGTCGGCCAATGCGTCGAGAATGCGCGCGTGCAAGTGGGGATCGTATTCGCGTCCTACCTGCCGCAGCAGATACAAGAATCGCTCGTATTCAAACACCTCGAACAACTCTTCTTCATTTCCGGAGGCGGCAATCAAAAGGAGAGTAGGTTCGAGTCGCTCGGCAGGTATCTTGCCGGCTTTCAGCAGGGCCAGCAATGCCCCGACATTCTGGGCCTTAACCGCAGTCAGCACCGCTTGAATCCGCTGGGGCTTGCCGTCGAAGTTGAGGCGACCGGCCTGGAATTCGGGCCACCAGTAATCGCGCAGGGCCAGGGCTGTGTGACGGAATGCATACTGTAGCGTGCGGTCCATCGGGAAATCGGCGGCCCGCGCTGCTAGTTCCATAGCGCGTGCCTGGGGAATGTAACTCAGCGCTACCAGCGCCTCCATTCGCACCCGCGGATGTGGATCGCTCACCAGTTCCCCGAGTTGTTCCAGGGCCTCGGAGACGTTCAGTTGCGAAGCTGCGGGCGGAACGCCGGCCAGGGCATCACTCAACCAGTACCGCAACACCACCACTGCCGCCGCTCGGGCCTCAGCTTTGGGCGAGTGCAACACCGCTCGCAGCAATTCCGGCTCGAAAACGTCTATGGTCTGCAGCGCCCACAACGCTTCCAGGCGGTGGTGCTCGTATGCCGGGTCTTTGCGATCGAGTCGGGCCACAAACCGCTTTAGCGCCTCCGCGACCTGGTGTTGTTGCTGAGGATCGGCCGTTCGATCGTACAGAATCCGTCGCGTCATTTCGCGGACATATCCTTCTGGCGACTTGAGCTGCTCGACCAGCTGATCCAGCGGCAGGTCATGCAGACGCGGACGCGGAAGCGGTTTCCGCCCCTTCTGAGTAATACGCCAGATGCGGCCATTGAGATGATCCCGGCGAGGGTCGCGGAATTCGTACTGCATGTGGCCGATGATTTCCTGGAAAAAGTCCGCGATGTAGATCGCACCGTCGGGTCCCACTTTGACGTCCACCGGGCGGAAATACGGCTCGTTCGAATTGATCAGCAGCGGTTGCAACTCGCGGGTGGCGAATCCGGCACCGTCGTCACTGAACTCGTAGAGATTGACGGTCTTGTTCTTGAAGGCATTGAGCACCATCAGGCCGCGGTATTTTTCGCTGAAATGGCTGCTGTACAAGAACTCATTGCCGCAAGCTTTTGGTGCCGGTGTCCCGGGTGTACGCTCCCGCGGCTTGCTCGAGATGCAACCGGGATTGAGATGCCAGATCCAACCCTGCGGTCCTTCCGTCAGGAAACACTGCCCCCATTGGTCGAAGGCAATCCCCCAGGGATTGGTGGCGGTGCCCACGTTGAAAAAGCCGAGACGCACCTTGCGCGGCTGCAGCTCGAAGGTGCAGCCATCGTCCACGCGCACCACTCCCCAGGGCGTTTCCACCTGCGTATGCAGGAAGATACCCGAGAGCATGAGCAGTCGGCCATTGGGACTCCAGCGAAACGCACTGATGGCGTGGTGATTGTCTTCCGTGCCGAACCCACTCAGGAAAACGCGCACTTCATCGGCCCGCAGGTCGCCGTCGTTGTCCCGCAGAAAAAGGAGGTCCGGTTGATTGGCTACGTAAACTTCACCATCGCCGACAGCGATCCCAGTGGGAACGTACAGCTTGTCGTAAAAGATGGTACACTTGTCGGCGACACCGTCTCCGTCGCTATCCTCCAGCACACTGATGAAATCCATAGGTCGCTGGCCGGGCAGCGCCTGCGGATACATCGGCGAGTTGATCACCCACAGGCGATTGTGGCTGTCCCAGGCCATCGCTACCGGGTTGATCACCCACGGTGAACTGGCAAAGAGGTTCACCTCGAAATCGGGGTGGACGATAAAACCGCGGCGCTCCTCGGCTGGGTCGTGGACGCGATTATGCGGATATAGCCGCTTCAATTCCTCCCAGATTTGCTCGGCGGTGATGCCCGGAGTCACTGCCTGCAATGGTGTTGGTCGGGCGGGAACGCGAACACGCCCCGGCGAGGACTCCGGAGCCGCCACTTTTCCGGAATGGCGATCCGCCGGGTTTGGTTGTCCCAGGGCCAGAGCCAGCCCCAGTCCCAATGCGATTGCAGCCAGTGTCAGTTTGTGCCACATCACGGCGACTCCCGTTCGGGCGAATAAAATCGCTGGCGGTTTCGGTGGAGCTAAATTATATGCCCCAGCCCGCGATTGACCGAAAGTGCCAAGACCATATCCTAGAATTTACTGCGACGAGACCAAATACGGATTGGGCTCAAGGAGTATCGCGTATGTCCATTGTCCGTGTCGGTCTGTCCGAACATCGCAAGTATGCAGAGGGATGGGAGGCCATTTTTGGCAAGAAGAAGGCGTCTAAGAACTCCTCCCGGAACGCCAGCGCCTCCACCCGGAAGAGTAAGAAAGCGACCAGCAAAAAGAGCAAGAAATAGCGGCAGGCTGGTCAACGCGGCGGATTGGACGCGACAGAACTGATCCATTCCCCTGTCCGATCAGGAGAAGCTCGTGAGCCAGGAGTGGTTGACAGCGCGAACGGATGCGCCGCTGCGCTTCTCCCCGCTGGATGTAGTTTGTGCTGCGTTTCAATTATCGTGGGGTCGGCCAGTCTGGACCTGGCAAACTCTGGTCTGCCTGCTGCTACTGGGGCTGGCTGCAGGTCTGGTTGTCGCTCACCGCTGGCTCAGCGGTGACTGGGAGGTCGATGATTTTGTCTCGGAAATTTTGATGGGCAGCTACATCGGCTTTCTGCTGCCCGTGTGGTGCTTGTGTTTCGGTTCGCAGCTAATTGGGGGTGCTTGGGAAGAAGGCTGGCTGTTGTGGTTGCTGCTGCGACCTGTACCGCGCAGCCTGGTGTACACATTACTGCTGGTTGCAGCTTTGCCCTGGATACTGGCGCTCAGCCTGGGCGGCGCTTGGCTTCTAGGGGCACTCGCTGGAACCCAGGCGTTTCACGCCAGTCTGCGGCTGGCGCCGGCGTTGGCTCTGGGTACTCTGGCTTATACCACGCTCTTCGTTTTTCTCAGCGTCTGGTTACGCCGCGCCACTCTGATCAGCATCGCCTACGTTTTCGTGGTCGAGAATGTCATCAGTTACATGCCCGGCTGGATGAGTCGTGGCAGTATCAGCTGTTACATTCGCTCGCTGGTGATCAGTGCGGGGTTGACTTCGCCGGAAAGCAATTCGCTCTTTTCTTTCGTGCCGGTCAGCCGGACAGCTGCGTGGATAACACTGGCGGTGATTACTTTCGCTTTTGCTGTCGCAGGTGGTATGATTTTCTCACGACGAGAATATGGCCAAGCGGCTGTGTGAGATAAACCGGAGGCGTAAGCTTCCGGAATGATGAGGGCAAGCCACCCCGCGTGATCCTCTTCTGCGGAACTATGGCTTCGGGAGCGTGCAGACATGAGCGACGTTGAACCGACCGGCACCACGGCCTGGTCGTTCGAGCAGATGGGCGATTTTGTCGAGCAGATTCGCGCCGCTCAGGGTCGGTTACTGCCGGTTTCCGAGAGTGCTTATCGCCCACCTCATCTGACCATTTGCATCAGTCGGGAGACCGGCAGCCGCGGTGGCACCATTGCCCGGAAGGTCGCTCAGTTGTTGCAATGGGATTATTACGACCAGGAAAAGTTGGAATACCTGGCGCAGGAAGCACACCTGGAACAGGAACTTTGGACTGGCCTACCGGAATCCGCACGCAGCTGGGCAGAGGCTCATCTGCGGCAATTGGCCGAGCACGGGCGAATCAGTCAGCATCCGTCCATTCAACGGCTGGCGCGAGCCCTGCTGGCGCTGGGATGTCGCGGACGCGCGGTCATTCTCGGTCGCGGAGCCGGTTATCTCTTGCCGGCGGCCACGACCCTACTGGTACGAGTGGTGGCGCCGCTGGCCGACCGCATTCGCTATATCGGTGAATTCCACCGTCTTCCGGAAGAGCAAGCCCGCCAGTACGTCCATCAGACCGACCGCCAGCGGTTGGAATTTGTGCTGACCCATTTCGCAACAGACCCGACCGAAGTGCACCAATACGACCTGGTCATGAATTCGAGTTTGCTGGGGGTCGAAGCAGCCTCCCAGGTAATTGTTACAGCCGCACGTCATAAAGCGTCGCTGCTGGAAGAATCCCCGACCGCGGAATCGTGAGCAGGTATGGCGATGAACGCAGTTCCAGCCGCTTCCCTGCCCGCCGACTTGTGCAGTTTCGCGCCAGAAGTGGCGTTGGTGCTGGGTTCCGGGCTGGACGGGGTGTCGGCAGCGGTTGCCGTGAGCGGTAGTTTGCGCTTTAGCCAATTGACCAACGGGAGAAGCGTAGCAGTTCCGGGGCACGCGGGCCTGGTGAGCTGGGGCAGGTTTGCCGGTCGGCGGGTGTTGCTATTTCGCGGCCGGCTGCATCGCTACGAGGGGCACGATCACGACCTCGTGGCCTGGCCGGTGGAATTCTCCGCCGCTCTGGGTGTCCGCTTGCTCATTCTCACCCATGCCGCGGGTGGCATCCGTGCGGATCTGCAGCCCGGAGCGTTGATGGTAGTGCGTGGCTGGCTCGACTGGATGAACAGAACCGCCCCGATGGATTCTGTTGTTGAGGAAACGGGCCAGGCCGTGCACCAGAAATTCGCTAGCCGTCGAGAGGATTCTCAGGCCAGTCCGTCGGTTTCGACAACCGGCGCCGGGCAGATTTTTCCGAAATCGTGGCTGCGCCCGCCTGTTGGCGAGCTACAGGATTCGCCGCTGGCTCACCAGGCGACTATTTTCCAAACCGTGCACTGCTACCGACCACTCGCGGCCACGGAGACCGCCACCGCAGGTGGTGTCGGCACGGATGGGGCTGGGCGATCCGCTGCCACCGGGGTGCCCCGCTGGGCGGTCATTCATCCAGTACCAGAATCGCCCCAGGTGGACTGCTTGCGAGGAAGTGCCCGGCAGATCGGTCTGAACTTGCGGGAAGGCATTCTGGCTGGGGTGACCGGCCCAAACTACGAAACACCGGCAGAAATTCGCGCCCTGAAAGTGCTCGGAGCGGATGCGGTGGGCATGTCCACAGTGCCCGAGCTCCAGCGAGCCTGTGCTTTGTCGCTGCCGGTAATCGCCATTTCCTGCATAACCAATCGCGCTGCCGGGCTGGCGAATGAACGTCTGTCCCATGCCGAAGTGCTACGCCAGGCGGCACAGTTGGTAGGGAGTTTGCATCGCCTTTTAGCGGAATTTCTCGCGCACTACTGACCGCATCTGCGACCGCCCGACTGCCACTATCGCGCGGCAGGCTGCATCCCCGCTACCGTCGAAACATAAGCATATTGCTGGCCGTTGACTGGATGACGGCAATTCTTACAATGCCATTGGTTCGCTAGGGGTGCTTGCCTTCCTGACAGGCAGGCTGAGAGCATACCCTCGGGACCCGATCCGGGTAATACCGGCGTGGGGAAGCGAACGGCCCATCGGTGGTGCTGACGCCTTTCCTCGTCCCGGTCGCGTCCCGTCCAAAACAAAGCCGGTAAGCAGGAGTTCCGATATGGCCCGCACGCAGATGGAAGCGGCACGCCAGGGCATTATCACTCCCGAAATGCAATTCGTCGCCGAACGCGAAGGTTTAGACCCGGAACTGGTACGCAGCGAAGTTGCCCGCGGCCGCATGGTCATCCCGGCCAATGTCGTTCACCTGAAAAAAGGTCTGCAGCCCATCGGTATCGGTATCGCTGCCCGTTGCAAGGTCAACGCCAATATCGGCAACTCCGCCGTCACTAGCAACATCGAGGAAGAGCTCGAAAAGCTCCACACCGCCGTGCACTGGGGCGCGGACACGGTCATGGATTTGTCGACTGGCGGCGATCTGGACGCGATCCGTCAGGCCATTATTGACGCCTCGCCCGTTCCTATTGGTACGGTGCCGATCTACCAATGCGTCAAAGAGGTCAAAGACATTCCCGACCTGACGCCGCGGCAATTGCTCGACATGGTGGAGAAACAGGCCCAGCAGGGCGTGGATTACATGACGATCCATGCGGGCGTGCTATTGGAATACATCCCGCTGACGCGCAATCGCATCACGGGGATCGTCAGCCGTGGCGGCTCGATTATTGCCGAGTGGATGATCGCCCGCCGCCAGCAGAATCCGTGGTACACACACTTTGACGAACTGTGCGAGATCATGCGCGCATACGACGTGACCTTCAGCCTCGGCGATGGGCTGCGGCCGGGCTGCCTGGCGGACGCTAACGATGAGGCCCAGTTTGCCGAACTCAAGACCCTGGGCGAACTCACACTCAAAGCCTGGCAGCATAATTGCCAGGTCATGATCGAGGGACCGGGGCATATCCCGTTGCACCTGGTGCAGATGAATGTCGAGAAGGAAATGGAGATGTGTTACGAGGCACCGTTCTACGTGCTGGGGCCTTTGGTCACCGACATTGCGCCGGGTTACGATCACATCGCTTCGGCCATTGGCGCAGCAGTGGCTGGCTGGGCGGGCGCTTCACTCTTGTGTTACATCACGCCCAAGGAACACCTCGGTCTGCCGAACAAGGAAGATGTCAAGCAAGGCTTGATCGCCTACAAGATCGCTGCTCACGCTGCGGATATCGCCCGGGGCCGCAAAGGCGCTCGCGATTGGGACGATGAGCTTTCCCGAGCTCGCTTTGCCTTCGATTGGAATCGGCAATTCGAGCTGGCCATTGACCCGGAGACGGCCCGACGACTGCATGACGAAACTTTGCCTCAGGAAGTGTTCAAGTCGGCGAAGTTCTGCTCGATGTGCGGCCCCAAATTCTGCTCGATGCGGATCACGCAGGACCTGCGGAAAATGGCCGACGAAGCCGAAAAGATCGCCCCGCTGGGTGCCTTCGCGTCTTAGTACCCCCCGCTTGGCGCCAACTCGAGCAGCAACCACGCAAGCACAAAGCCACCAACGACCAATTTGGTGTTTCCTGGTGGTTGCAATTTTCGTAGCCGCCAGGAAGAAAGGCACTGCTATGGTCAGGCCAGCGGTGCTTATTGGCGGCGGAACTCGATTTCTTTGTCGGTTTTGGGGATGACCACGACGTGATACGGCTGGGTCAACACCTGGATAACAATACTGCCCGGCGGCGGGGAAAGTTCCTCTAACGTCGCAAGCAGTTTGCCCGTTTTCGTATCCGGCGTGATGTCGCGAATACGGATACTGTAACCGCCGGTCGGTTTCTGGCCCAGGAACACGGCCAGCACCTGATACTTGTCGAAATCTAGTTCAGGCACCGGTGGTTTAGGGGTTACGTTACTGTGGATTTTGCCCCACAGGTCCGCCCAGGATTTAGCATCGCGGATCACCAGCTGCGCCGGCTTGTCCACGCCACAGTGAAAGCCCTTCCATTCGCGAATCACTGCAATCTTCCCATGCGATTCTGTCTTGTCCTGTGCAGGGATGTTACCGACCATAATGGTCAGGCTGGCGAAGACGACCAGAGCAAGGGGGCGTGCAAGCATATCCAGCCCTCCAGCTGCAAAATGTGTTTCCAGAGCCACTCCGTGTCCGAATCTGGCGCCGACAGTCCATTAGTGTGACGAATGTGTTCTGCCGACCGATGTGGGCGAGCGGACTGGCGGGTAGAGTATTGGCCAGGAACCGATGCTGCGTTCCGGAAGCCGTCGGCATTTTTCAGGTGGTCACGACGAGGTTGTCGCGGTGGACGGCTTCTTCGTAATAATCGGGGCCCAGGACTTCGGCGAGGCGGTCGCTTCGCAAGCCGCAGATTTTACGCAAGTCAGCGGCGGCGTAGTTGGTCAATCCCCGGGCAAATTCCCTGCCCTCGGTGTCCACAATGGCCACGACATCCCCTTTGCTGAAATTGCCCAGGACGCGAACAATCCCGATGGGAAGGAGGCTGCGGCCACGTTTTTCGATAGCCTCGCGAGCGCCGGCATCCACGATGAGTTTGCCGCGCGGTTGTGCCGCCCAACCGATCCAGCGTTGCCGCGCACGCAACACGCCGCCGCGTGGCAGAAAGAGCGTGCCGACCGGCTCCCCGGCCACAATGGCGTCCAGCACACCTTCCCGGCGACCGTTGGCCACGATGACGCAACCACCAGCCAGTGTGACCAATCGAGCCGCCTTCAGCTTGCTTTTCATCCCACCGCTGCCCAGTTGACTGCGTCCAGCGCCGGCCAGTTGCAAGACCCTGTCATCCACGTCCGGGATGGTATTCAGCAGCCGGGCGCCCGGTTGCGAGGGGTCGCGATCGTAAAGTCCTTCGACCACTGTCAGCAGCACCAACAGCGGTGCCTGAATGAGATTGGCTACCAGAGCGGCCAAATGATCGTTGTCGCCGAACCGTATCTCCGCGACGCTCACCGTGTCGTTTTCGTTGATGACAGGGACACAGTTCAGCTCAAACAAAGTCAAGAGCGTATTGCGCACGTTCAAGTAGCGGACACGGTGATCGAAATCGCCAGCGGTGAGCAGCAGTTGTGCGGCATGGTATCCGTAGCGGGCAAAGGCTTCCTCGTAAATGGCCATGAGCACGCTCTGTCCGACGGCAGCGGCGGCCTGGAGGTAGCGCAAATCTTTTGGGCGCTGGCGCAATCCCAACCGACCCATACCGGCGCCAATCGCCCCGGAGCTGACCAATGCCACACGCCGGCCTGTCTGCCGGATTCGCTCGATTTGCTCCGCCAGATGCCTCACACGTTGCGGATCGAGAATACCCTGAGCATCGGTCAGCACCTGGGTGCCGACTTTGATCACGATGGTATGCGCCTCGGCCAGGACTTCCTGTCGCACCGGGTCAATGGCAAATCGTTGTTCCATGGCTCTAATCACTGTTTGCCGGCCCGCGATGGACCGCGAGTTCTGAGCCAGCGTATCTTCCATCCGGCTTCGAGTTCCGAAGCGGTGCTAGTCATTGTATCGCTGCGCCCAATCGGCCCTGTAACCCGTGCAAGCCTTTTGGGAGTGAAACCACCTCAAGTCGTCGGCGGAAGACCGCCAGCACACCCGATCAGGCCGGCCTCTATATTCCCTCCCCGTTTTCCAGATCGGCGAAACCAGGCAATCTGATAAAGGAGAACGGCAGAGGTTGCCTCCAGGTGGCCGCAAGAGCGTCGCCGCACCTTTTTCGCAGGCCACTTATCCCTCGTGCAGCGGATACATCGGGCGAATGTGCCGATAGGCAAGCCGATGGATGTTGACCGTGGTTAGTCCCGGCGTATCTACTTCGATGACAGTACCGGCGATCGGCAGATAGGCGGTTTTCCACGCGATCGCGCCTTTGACTACGATGATACGCAATTGTCGCGGCTCAATTCCCAGGCAGGTCAATTGACCGAGGCTGAACGGCGGGTGGCGTTCGGAAGTCAGGACGAGGAGATTGCCACCGTCCATTTCCAGCAGAGCTGTCAGGCCCATGCGATGCACTCGCAAACCGCCATGCCGGGGCTGCGTCTCTTCATAGGTTCCGGGATGCAGAAGTCGAACGCGGCCGGAGACGGTAATGGGTGAGCCATGCAGTGCATCGGTCTTGCCGCCTACTGTTAGTGTCAGCGTAGCCCCGACACCGGCCTGTTGACACTGCCGCACTGCTTCCGGGTCAAACAGGCAAACCAGGCTATGGGTGGCTGCCTGCCGGAGTAACTCCGCCAGCAGCACCGTGCCATCCGCTGCCGATCCACCGCCCACGTTGTCGCCAAAATCCACGAGGATCACGGGCGTTTTTCGCGACCGCAGCGCTTGGCAAACTGCCTGTTCGGGGCTGGGCAACTCGGCCTGCATGGCGGCTCGCTCTCGCCATAACCGCTCGGACAATTCCGAAACGAGATGTTGGGCCAGTTCCCGTTCACCGTCGGTCACCGCTACGAATGCTGGCCCCATGTGCGGCACGTCGGCATAGGGAAAACCCAAAAGAAAACTCATCGCCAGCACTGGCGACAGTTGCTCGGCAGCGCGGATCGCGTCGAAAAATGCCGCCACGGGTTGCTGCGAGGTATCCTGACGGGCGAGCGAAATTATCACCGGCGGTTTGCTGATGGCCACTACCGGACGGATTTCGCCACGCAGTTGCCGCAACAACAGCCGCGCTGCTCGCCGGCCACATTCGTACTGATCCACGTGCGGATTGGTTCGATAAGCTACCACTAGCGGACACAGCTCAGTAATAGTTTCCGGCAAATTGCCATGAAGATCGAAGGTGACGGCGATGGGGAAATCCGTCCCGACTACCTGGCGAATGCGCCGCAGCAGTTCGGCATCGGCGTCGGCGAATGTCGGCGTTACCATGGCTCCGTGCAATGCCAGCAGCAACGCATCATAATCGCCACCATGCAGTTGTTCGCACAGATAATCCGCCACCTCAGCAAACAGGATGTCATCCACTGGCCCGCCCGGAGTGGCCCAGCCGAGCAATAGCGGTTCGGCCTGGCAGCCCGCTTCCTGCAATTCCCGCAGAAACCCAGCAACTTCGTGGTGGGAATCGCCCCATTCGCGAACCCAACCCGGCCCGAACACCAGCGTCTGCTGCTCGAATGCTGAGCGATCCGTCAGCCACGGATGAAACGTATTCGATTCATGCAGGAAGCCGGCGACCGCGATGCGTGGAGGCATGGCCAATCCCGTTCACTTCGGATTTTCGCCCGCTGAGGCATTGCTGAGCCAGTAGAGTAAGGTCTTGATTTCAAACGGCTTCAGGTCGGGTTTGAGCGAAAGCAATCGGGCAGCGATCCCCGTCAGGTGAGCGGCTGCCCAGCTCGTGGCCGGTGTGTCTGCGAATGGCCCCATGTAACCGCGACTGTGGGCCTGAAACTCAGTGAATGTGTCGGGAGCGTAACGGAATTGCAGCGGATTTTCCAGTTCCCCTTTCCGCACCGATAACAGTGGCGGAGTAATTACCGCAGGAAAACTTAGAACCAGCGGATGGTCGTTGTGTGCAGCGGCTACCAGGACTACGTCGTGGCTATAGCAAAACTGGATCGCTTGCCAGAGAGCCTGGCGTCGCCCCGGCGAGTGTAACCGCTCTTCCGACACGCCCAGGGAAATGTTGATCAGCTTGCATTGCCAGGTGGTCACCGCCCAGTGCAGAGCCTGGACGAGCTTCTCCACCGTGCAGTTCCCTTCCGGTCCGAACACATCTGCGGAGAAAAGCTCCACCCGCGGTGCCAGTTGGAGAAGGATGTCAGCCACCGTGGTACCGTGGGGAGCGCTGTGCCGGCCAAGGTAAGGCAGAACCTGCCACGGCGAGCTTACACCCGCCGCTCCTGCTAATCCTGCCGACCCAAAAATGACCCCCTGAATCCTCGGCGGTTCGAGACCGCGTTGACGGCAACGCTGGGCAATCCGCTCCGCATCCACTCCCGTATCTACCAGGGCCACACGCACTCCCGAGCCGTCCGCGGCAGGATCGCTCAGCAGGCGATCGCGGTCGAGCAGGCAAAACAGCTCCCGAAAGAAATCCCTCGCCAAAGCCATGCTGGGATATTGGTGATTGCGATCAAGTCCGTGCGGTGCCTTAGGGGTCACGACGGGCTTACACCCGCCGTGCCTGACGTGCCTTGGCCGATTCGGCGCTGTTCAGCGGAAATCGTTCGGCCAGTCCACAAGCTGGCGAAGCAACTGTTCCAGCTGGTCGAGCAGTTGTCGGCAGAACTGCACGGCTGGCAGGCCGTACCGTCGCAACAATTCGCCCAATCGCCAGGCCAGCTCCAGCAGCTCCCGTGGTTGGTCGGGCAACAGGTCTGCTGGTCGGATCGCCTCCTGCATTTGCGACCAGTCCTCTTTCGGCAGCGTCACACTTGCCCTGCTGGAAGCCGCTTCCGTCGCTCTTTGCAAAGCGCTGCTCAAAGCACGCCACAACGCTGTGTGCAATTGCCGCTCAGCGAAAAGTTGCTCCAGCACCGCACGCGCCAGTTGCTGAAAATGTCGCAGGCAGTCCCGTTCCTCAGCGCTGAGGTTGCGGCTGGCCAGAGGCGTATCGAAAATCTCCAGCAAAGCTGATCGCGGTGGTTCCAGTGGCACGGGAACAAGCAGGGCATTTTCGTGTTCGGCCTCGTAAGCCTGCAAGCTGACGTGGCGACATCTCGCCTCTTCCTTGAGGTTACCAATAGCGCACACTTCTTGCATCGCCAAAGCTGTCGCCGCCACCGTGTCGGCAAAGGAACCGAGCGCATCGCTGAGTTTTCGACCTTCGAGGTCGAACACCTCCATTGCCGGGAGGGCCGGCCCCGCCCGCTCGTAGTTTCCGCTTCTCTCTGCCTCTCCTTGCGCTGCTGTGCCCTTTCCTTCGTGTGCGGTTTGTCCTGCCATTGTGTCGCCATGCCGGACCAGCAGCACGCCTTGCCGACTTTGAAAAATGTCCTGTGCCAAACAGAGCAACGCCCGCAACGATTCGCTGGGAGCGATACCGCTGGCCAATTGGCTGGCCGTCTGCACCATCGGCAGCACCGCCTCCACCGCCTCACGGAACCGCCGCACTCGCTCCAGGTGTTGCCGTTCGCGCTTCGCAGGCCGTATCTGCTCCAGTTGCCGCCGAACTACTGCCAGCAGGGTCTCCCGCCGTAAGTCCCGGCTTTTGTCCAGATAATCGCGCACACCCATCCGCAGAGCATCCAAGGGCGTTGCCTGCTGGGCGTAGCCGGTCACCAGGATCGCCACCACTTCCGGCGAAAACACCCGCAGGTCCTCCAGCAACTGCAGGCCGTTGTTACCCGCACCAAGGTTCCAGTCCAGAATGGCCAGATCTATCGGACGTTGGCTGGCGATGCGTAAAGCGGACTCGGCGTCCCACGCTTCCAGTAATTCGCAGTCGGCACCGGCATCCTGCAACCATTCCCGAAATGTTCGCCGAACCAATTCTTCGTCATCCACGATGAGGATCGTCTCGGCCACGGCGCTGCCCTCTTCCGAGCCAGCCCGGCAAGGATACGGACATTCCTGGCTAGGTGCGTTGTCCGTTCACCGAACCGTTGGTGTTCGCCGGCTGGCTTGCAGATGCGGTCGTTTTCGCATAAGCAGCACGAAAAACCGGTCGGCCCTGCTGGATCGCTTTGCGCTCGAAATTGGTCATCCATTGCGGATCTGGCGGAGATGGCGGTGTGGCTGCGGGTTGCAGTTGTGTTTGTGTCCGCACCAGTTCCTGCATTACGCCGAAGTATTCTTCCACGTCGCTGGCTATCAGCAACTGCCCTCCCGGCTGCAGAATGCGCTCTGTCTGCCGCACAAAGTCTTCCTGGAACAACCGGCGTTTCCGGTGCCGACGTTTCCACCACGGATCAGGAAAATACACATGCACGGCCTGCACGGAGGCATCGGCAAAATACGCCGGCAGAATCCGCCGCGCATCCCCATGAATCAGCCGCACGTTCCCAATCTGCCGTTTCGCCAACCGCGTGGCGACGTACAGCACCAGCGCTTTGTCAATTTCTATGCCGACGTAGTTTCGCTGCGGATAATGCAGTGCCGATTGCAGCAAGAAACCTCCTTTCCCGAAACCGACCTCCAGTTCCACCGGATGCGCGTTGCCGAAAATGCTCCGGAAATCGAACCATTTCGGCGGATCTTCCAGGGCAAGCAAATACCGACCCAGCACCTCCAGCGGTAAGCGTTTGTCGCGCGGCACCAGGGTACGCCTCATGTTTTCTTCTCCCGGAAAAATGGCACCCCGATGACCTCGGCCTCAAAGACGAGCCGTTCGTTCACAAACCCCTGCGTCTTGGATTGTATCTGCAAGCGGTGAATACGGGAAAGTTGCGCCACGATCACCAGCCGATCCCCAGGATAAACCGGCGCTCGGAATCGCACGCCCTCCATACCTCCAAACGCCAGAAAATCCCCCGCGATTAACCCCAGGTAGCGGGCATAAAATCCGCTCAACTGCGCTGCCGCTTCACACATCAGCACCCCGGGCATCAGCGGATAATCCGGCATGTGCCCACGCAACCAGAACGGCTCCCGCGGCACGTCGTAGTAACCCACTGCCAGCCGCTTTTCCGCATCCGCGTACACCACCGCAGTCAGCATCTCCATCTCGTATCGCTGCGGATTATACTTGCGAATCTCCTCCAGCGTAAACACCGGTCGGCTGAAATCGAGCTGAGCAATTTCAAAAAGTGGAGCCCGCGGCATGACCGCTCCTTACCTCAGGTCGGATTACCAGATTCTTCGTCTCGAATCTGCCGAAGTTGAATCCCCGGCAATTTGTCCCGCACCCCGCAATTTTACACACCATGCCTCCACTGCTGGTGTATCCGAACCCTCCTTGCGGGCACACGTCGGAACCTGGGGCTGCCTTTTCTGCATGACGTACTATCGAGCCTTCCGCTCGGCATCCAGCCCTGGCTCTGACACCGTTGCTGCGACAACCCCGGCCAGCTGCCGCCGTGCTTCCGCTGCCCCTCTAGACGTGCCCCATCCAAACCGTTCTCGAACTGCAGTCAGGCATTGCCAAACTCCCCCCGGCGTTTAAAATTGGTTTGCGGAATAGCGACAGGCGCCCGGGGCTGTGAGGAACAAAAGCCGATGCAGTGTCTCTCGACCTGGTAAGCTTTACCGCCCAGCGGCCGCCGGGCTATTATCACTACCCCGCGTCTAGCGTGGCTAAATGCGGGGGGATTTGTCAGGCGAAAGCCGCCAGCCTGCCCCTCACACAATGGAAACGCATTATCCAAGCCATACTTGGGCAGGTGAATTCGCAACCGCGGAGCGCTCCAATGCCCTAATCGTCTGAGTGCCAGGGCCTGTTCCCCGCAACCAACCCGGGCAAGGGCCAGCGCTCAAGGGCCTTTATCTGGCAAGCCGCTTGGTCAGCACGACCGGGCGCGCTTGCAGGTGGTAACGCTCGATTTGACGATCGCTTCGCTTTCGCGATCCAACTACCCGGCCAACCGGGACGAAATGACCCCTGCATCAATAGAAGAACTGCTTCTCGACCCCACGGGGACTTGCCAACTAACCCGCCGAACGGCTCCAACGCCGCTTCCGGCCGGGACTCCCAAACTTGGGCGCTTAGCTCAGCTGGTCAGAGCGCTACGTTGACATCGTAGAGGTCAGAGGTTCGAATCCTCTAGCGCCCACTATGCGCCCGTGAGGTCGTCCACGAGTTTGCCGGCGGTTTCGTGCGTGACGGTGAAGGGAATGGCTTGCCGTGGCTGGTGCGGGTTGTGGCTGGCACGATAACGATGCAGCGACGCCTGCCCAGCATTGTTCAACACCGCTTCGTAGTACTGAACCTCGTCCCCTTTGCGCATGGGACTCTGGCTGCGCAGCCGTGCCTCACCGCGTGCGGTATCGACCTCATGCACAGCCAGCGGTTCAAGTAATCCGGAGGCTTGACGAGCTACGCGCTGGGCCCACTGCGGCAACGGTTCCTGTTGGCTCGTGCCTCGTTGTACTCGCAAACCGCGTAATCGGCAGCCCAAACCGTCGCTGGTCTCGATTTCCGCTTCGGCACGAGCCCCGCTTCCGGGGTCTTCGACGGTGATAGTCTGCGGCGTCGAGCCGCGTTTACTTGCGAGTTTTTGCTGGAGCATCTCGCCGAGGGTCATCGCTGTCTCCCAAAGGCTTCATACTGTGCTCCGCTCCGTCGTGGCTGATCAGGGTCGGTTTCCCTTCGACCACCGTTTGTAAATGCACGGGTCGTGTCCATATCGCCTGGATATTTGCCAAGGTGGCGATCGCATGATCCAGGCGCAAGTCCACTCCATTATACTCATGCCGCAACAGCAATTCCCCGCGGTTGCGGTAATTACCATCCTCCACGCTAATAATCGGCTTGCCGAAGTTCGTCAAATTGAACAAAAGCCGTTGCTTGATTTTCTGAAATTCCCGCGACTCAATGACAAATGTCCCGGCTTGTTCGCTCCACGCATAGGTGAAATATTTATGTTCCACGCAGAACTCCGGCGTGAGGAACTCGTCAATAAAGGTAATATCATTATGAGTGCGGCGAACCTCAAAAATTTTCTGCCGGCCCAATCCTAAGCCTAGGTCCCAGTTTCGCTTTTTTTCGAGGTCGTCGCATTCCTCATATTCCTTACCGAAACGTCCGGTGTTCCAGCGAAACTCGATATCGCGGAACAATTCCAGGCCCAGTTTATAGGGGTTAAGTCGCGGGCCGTGGCTGGCCACAGTGCCGGAATGGTGATCGCAATAGTCAATCACTTCCGAAGGATGCAAGGCCCGCCGGGTCATGATCGTGCTATGCACATAAGTCGCCCAGCCTTCGTTCATGATCTTCGTCTGCGCCTGCGGTGCGAAATAATAGGCTTCCTCGCGGATAATCCCCAAAATGTCGCGCTGCCACGGCTTCAAAGGCGCGTATTGCATCAAGAATAACAGGACATCGCGTTCCGGTTGTTCGGGAAAATTCTTCGTGCGGGCCTCACGTTCCTTGCGTTTCTGTTCTTCCTCCGCCTTGAGCACCTGCTCGGGGTTAATATAGGGGTCCAAATACACCTTGGTCCTGAACCGAGTCACCGTTATTGGCTCCTCTTCGGGAGCGGCCTCGAAATCGAAACGCGGTCGTTCCTCATGCCGACGGATAGCTACGGAATGGATATCAATCAAGTCCTCGATGCTCTTGCACTTATCCAGGAATGCCTCGACTTCATCCTCGCCGTATTTTTCCGCATAATGGCGAATGCGCATGCCATGATTGGCCATTTCGTCCATCATCTTGCGATTGGTGTGGGCAAAGAAAGCATTGTTCTTGAAGAAATCGCAGTGGCCATAAACATGAGCCATGACTAACTTCTGGTCTACCAGATTGTTGCTCCGCATGAGATAAGCGTAACAGGGATCGTTGTTGATCACCAATTCGTAAATTTTCGCTAGCCCATAATCATAGGTCTTCTTGATTTCCTCGTACGCCATGCCGAACGACCAATGGGGATAACGTGTCGGAAAGCCGCCATAAGCAGCAATGGCATTGAGATCGTCCGCGTCTAATAATTCGAAGATCACCTCGAAGAAATCGAGGCCGAATTCCTGGGCATAGCCTTCGATTTCCTGCTGAACGGCTCGCAATTCCGGCGTCAGTGCGGTATCGTAGGGGGTATTCAGCAGACTCATGGTATCCTGCACGGGCTGTCCTTTCTCGAAGTTGCCAGCGGGCTTAGAGAGTCTATCACTGCGATCACTTCCGACTCTTCCTGGCCTAAGGTCAAGCTCGCGGTGTCTTCCAGGATTAGACCTTTATTTGCCCTTACCGAGGAATTCCTTAATCGAGCGGATGATCGCCTCGCGGTTGGGAATATGGCTGACCACTAAATTATCGAATTCGCCGGTCAGTTCCTCGATGTGGTGCAGGAATTCGCCGCTGCCGTAGGGGCTTTCCACCTGGCCGTAACCGAAAAGATTTACCTTGTGCAGCAGGCGGCTACGCAGCACTTCGAGGCAGTGGGGAATATCATCGCCCCAGTTATCGCCGTCAGAAAAATGGAACGCATAGACGTTCCAATCCGATGGCGGGAAGCGCTTATCTATAATCTGGTCGGCCAGTTCATAAGCGGAGCTGATCTTCGTGCCGCCGCTTTCCCGCGTGTGGTAGAAAGTATGCTCGTCGACCTCCTGAGCGACGGCATCGTGGATGATATAGATGCGCTGCACCCCCTTATAATGGGCGCGAATCCAGGTATCGATCCAAAAGGCCTCTATACGGACAATCTCCTTTTGCTCATCAGTCATGGAACCGGAAACGTCCATCATCAGGATAATGACGGCGACACTCTGGGGAAGCGGAATTTCTTTCCAGCTACGATATTGCTTATCCTCGCGAATCGGGACGATCACAGGTCTATCGAAATCATAGGTGCCGGATATAAGTTGCCGCTTCAGGGCGCGTTTGAAAGTGCGTTTGAAGTGCCGAAGCGATTCGGGACCGGATTGGCGAATACCGCTGTAACGCTCCCGGGTAGTGAGAATGTTCTTGCGTCCTTTCGGTTGGATGCGTGGCAAAGCTAGTTCTTCGCCGAGGATGTCGGCCAGTTCTTCTAAGGTCAGTTCGACTTCGAGGATATGTCCGCCGGGTTGATCGCCGGCTTGATTGCCTTCGCCGGTTTGCGGTGGCCCAAGCGGTTGGCCGACCTCCCCATCGCCCTGGCCGACACCGCCCCGCCCTTTCCAACCATAACGAAACTGGGGAATCTCGATCTGCGGCAAGGGGATGCTTACCAAGTCATTGCCGCGCTTGCCGATCAGTTCGCCGCGCGTGATATACTTGCTTAGGTTGCTCTTGATCTTCCCGCGGACAATTTTGCGGAAGCGTTCATAGTCCCGTTGAATGCGTTGTACCATGAGCGGCTCACTTTCGCTGAAAAACATAGTAGCCCTGTTCGTCAGGCTAATTTTGCTCCTCCGGCCCTCCGTGATTGTTCTAAGCAGTTGGAAGCTTAGTCCCGGCAGATCACGTTCGTGCCCCTTGCAATTTTTCCGATGCCCGCTGGGGTACGCTGGGCTTATCGCCTATATATATCCGCAGCGTCTTACTTGAGCGTCTTACTTGCGGCTGGTGCTGCCGCGGGCGAAGATGCTGGCGACAAATTGCAGCACATCGGTCGCACAGACCTCGCAATACCCGTAGTTGCGAATGAGTCGGCTCTTGACGACATCTATCTTTTCCTGCGTGGCTTTATCTACGACGTTAGACACCAGGCTGGTCAGCTTGATGGTGTCTTTCTGGTCCTCGAAGAGCTTGAGTTCGAGAGCTTTCTGGAGGCGCTCATTGGTTTTGTAATCGAATTTCTTGCCGTCAATGGCCAGGGCGCCGATATAGTTCATGATTTCGCGGCGGAAATCATCCTTGCGGCTTTCCGGGATGTCTATTTTTTCTTCGATGGAGCGCATGAGTCGCTCGTCGGGTTCTTCAAATGCGCCGGTATAACGGTTGCGTACCTTTTCGCGCTGAGTATAGGCCTTGACGTGATCAATGTAATTAGCACAGAGCCGGCTTAGTGCTTCTTCGTCGGCGGCGATTGCGCGTTGCACCTCGTTCTTGACGATGTCTTCGTATTCTTCGCGCACCACTTGCAGGAGTTCCTTATAATGCCGGTACTGCTCCTCGCCGGTGATCAGGGAATGGTGGCGCAGGCCGGTTTCCAGTTCGTGCAACACCATGAAGGGGTTGACGCAGGTTTCTTCCGGATGCGCGACAAGGGCGTTGGAGATCTTATCCTGGATATAACGCGGGCTGATGCCACTCATGCCTTCGTGGGGTGCCTCCCGTTTGAGTTCGATGATGTTATCTTCGGTGAAGCCGGGCAGGGTCTTGCCGTTATAGAGCTTGAGTTTCTGCAACAAGGTCAGGTTAGCATGTTTAGGGGGCACGAGCCGGGTGAGTACCGCCCACATAGCCGCCACTTCGATAGTATGCGGAGCGATATGCTTACCCTTGACGCGCTCGGGATTGAAGTCTTTTTCATAAATCTTGATTTCGTCGCGGAGGCGGGTAACGTAAGGAATGTCAATCTTGACGGTGCGGTCGCGCAAGGCCTCCATAAACTCGTTGTTCTGGAGCTTGCGATATTCCGGCTCGTTCGTGTGGCCAATGATTACTTCATCAATGTCGCACTGGGCGAACTTCTTCGGCTTGATCTTGTGTTCCTGGGAAGCGCAGAGCAGGTCGTAAAGGAAGGCGACGTCGAGTTTGAGCACCTCGATAAACTCCACCAGTCCGCGATTGGCGATGTTGAGCTCGCCGTCAAAGTTGAAGCAGCGCGGATCGCTATCGGAACCATATTCCGCAATTTTGCGATAGTTAATATCGCCGGTAAGCTCAGTGGAATCCTGGTTCTTCTCGTCTTTGGGCTGGAAGGTGCCGATGCCGACACGGTCCTGCTCGGAGAGAATAAGACGATAGACCTTGATTTCGTTTTCGACCATGGCCGCCCAGTCGCCATCGTAACGTTGCAAGCGTTCGTTGAACATAAATCGGCAGAAGGGGCACAACTCGCCTCGGATCGAGACCTGGAATTCGTCCTCGCGACGGCCTTCGTTAAGCTTGGCCAGCAGCATGGGCCGCATCTCCAGCGGTACCAGATGAAGCGGCTCCTCATGCATCGGGCACTTTTCCCATCCGGATTTGTCGCTTTTCCACATGAAGGAGAAAAGCATCCCTTCGTCGGTCCGGCTGTACTCTTCGAGTCCGCGTTTGAGCAAACGGACAATGGTGCTTTTGGCGGAACCGACCGGGCCATGCAGGAGCAAGACGCGGCGTTCGGTGCCGAAACCTTTGGCGGCGGCCTTGAAAGTGTTGACCAGCTGCATCAAGGGCCGCTCCAAACCGAATACCGCATCGCCGTATTTCGAGGCCCACTCGGTGAAAAACTTGTAGCGGATGATCTTTTCCTTGTGCTCGAAGATCTCCTCCGTGCCGTGGGAAAGGATCATGTCATAAAGCCGCTGGAAGGCCGTTCGCGTTACCTCGGGATGCTGCTTGACGATGTCGAGATATTCCGAGAAGGAGCCTTCCCAGTGGATTTTGCGGTATTGCTGGAGATTCTGCAGTCGGCGGACTTCGCTCAGAATTGCCTGTCCAAAAGCCATCGTCGTATGCCTCCAATGTCCCGCTTGGGATCGCGACCAGTCAAAAAGAATTAGGCTGGCCAGGCGCGCACGATCCACCGGCGGGGGAAAAATCAGGGGGATTCGTTTGTCAAACCACGCGAGCGTGGAACTAAAAGCAGGCGAACCGCTGCCTCATTGCCACTTGTGGCGTAAGCGGTTCGCGAAGAGGCTGGGGCTGCCGGCTGCAAAGCCGGGAGCCGGTTCGAGTGTCAAATCGGCTGGGATGGCCAGACCAGCTCGGTGTCGCTGACCATGATCGCGTCGCCCGTGGTCAGGGTCGCGATCAATCCAACCCGGCCAGGTCACCGGCCAGTAGCAATGGCGTGTTTCTGAGTCGCATGCCGCGACCCAGCCTCGTTCTCTGCGTCGCTTCGCTCGCTTCCTGAATCACTGACTGCGGGTCAGCCATCCCTGGCTATCCCGGTCGCCCATCCGGCGACACGCTCTCTATACAACAATACGCAATCAAGTGGGGGGCTTGTCAAGACCACTTTCCATCAAAAACAGATTTTTCCTAGGCCGACATCGCTACTTTCCGGCGGGTCTGGCCAGGTTCACCAGTGGTGGGCCAAGGACGCCCCATTTCTCGGGCGGCAGTGGTCGGCTTGAACCGACAGCGAGCTGGCCGAGCGGGTTGGCTTGCCAATAGGGCGATTGCTGTTTATCATTTTCCCGCCCGCACCAGTTCGGGCCGATTAGGCGGCTAACCGGAATGGTCATCACCGCTGGCAAGGCGACCGGGGGGTGTCGGAATTGCCGCCTACAATAGCACGCAGGTCGGCAGATTCGCTGCTGCTGCAGGACTATCACAACTGCCGGCGGGCAGGCAGTCATCCGGGCTGCCAGCACCGCTGACGCTAGCTCGAGTGATACCGCGAAACACGCAGACGCGGCGAAAGCCCAGGAGATTCGATCATGGTCGAAACGCTGCGGCGGGATGTCAAGTCGCTGTTTCTGGAACGCGAAGAATGCGACGCGGGGACAGTGCAGCAATTGCGGCAGGCACTGACGCACAACCCCAGCCAATACCGCTTGTTGCGCGAAGCGGTAGAGGCGATGAAACAAAAACTGGCGCAGGCCTCCGGAGCCGCGGCAAAACGCTGGCATCTCAAGCTGGGTATCGCCTCGTATTTCCTCGGACGCACCCGCGATGCCGTCGAACATCTCAAGCAGGCGGACGGGGCGCTGGCCAATTTCTATCTGGCGCGGGGGCTGATCAGCCTAGAAGAATGGGAAGATGCCCTCAAAGCCCTGGACCGTGCCGAGAAAGCCGGCTATACGGCCAGTCAGGTACAGCTCCTTCGGGCCGAAGTATATCGCCGTCAGGGTCGGCTCAACCAAGCACGGGAGATACTCGAAAAGCTCCGCGAACTGAGCACGCATAGCGGCGAATACCATTACCAGCTGGGCAAGCTGTTACTGGAAGAAGGCCAGCGCCAGCAAGCCGCACAGCACTTTGAACGCGCCGTGGAACTCGACCCCAACCATGCCGGCGCCTGGTTTGAATTGGGGTTCCTGAACGACCTGGCCGGCAATGACGAAGAAGCCATCCATTGCCTGGAGCGGTGTGTGGCGCAGCCACCGGCCCACGTCGGCGCACTTTACAACCTGGGCGTGCTGTACGAAGACAACCACCAGTATGAGCGGGCCGTGCAGTGTTATCAGCGCTTAGTCCAGGCCTTTCCCACGGATGAACGGGCACGTCTGTTTCTGAAAGATGCGCTGGCTTCACGAGCCAGCTTTGTCGAAGAAGAGCCCAAACCCGCTCCAGACAAGCTGGCCCAGGTGTTGGACACGCCGGTGACCGAATTCGAGCTCTCGGTCCGTGTTCGCAACTGCCTGGAGAAAATGAATATTCGCACCCTCGGCGATCTGACGCGGGTCAGCGAGGCACAGCTGCTGGCCAGCAAGAATTTCGGCGAAACTTCTCTCAAAGAGCTCCGCGCCATCATGGAATCGAAGGGGCTGCGTATCGGCCAGGCGCTCGAAGAAGGCGCCAAATACGACCCGCGATTCCGCGAAACGCCCGCGCAAGCACCCGCCCTCTCCGAACAGCAACAGGCTCTGCTGAAAAAGCCGATCACCGAACTTAATTTCAGCGTCCGGCCACGCAAGGCGATGACTAAACTCGGAATTCAGACCGTGGGCGACCTCATCAACTACACCGCCGAGCAACTGCTCGAAGTGAAAAACTTCGGTGTAACTTCGCTCAACGAAGTGCGGGAAAAGCTCAGCGAACTCGGTCTGAAACTCCGCGGCGATTAGCGGTCGCCTCACTGACTCGCTGAGTAGAGAGCCAGGAATTAGTGCCTCGGCTGGTATTCGCCGGGCTTGCGAAATAGTGGGCGAGTAATGCGCAAGTGTAGACCAACGTCACGTTGCAGGTGCGGTGCTCGCCTTGCCGGTAAGCAAAAGACTTGCGTACAGGAATCGCCTCCGGTCGAAATAGTAACCCGTTGCTTTACCAGCAGGGATTCTGTAGGTTGAAAAGGCACCGCGGCAGAAGGTCTGCGCGGGTATCCCCAGGCAGTGAGGTATCGGAGTTGCTTCCATGAAATGCACAACCTTCACGATGCGATGGACGGACTTCAGCATCCTGGCCCTGGGCTTAGCATGGATGGTGCTGGTGTGTGGTTGCGACAGCCGCTTGGCTCGCGGCGACTTGAGCCCACAGCGTTCTGAACAGCAGCCGGGCCTTTCCTCGGGAGAGCGGGATGTAGTCCGGGCATTTTCGGCCGAGGAAGTAACCAACCAGACCGGTACTTCAACTGATGCAAAAGCCGAGGTCAGCGATCAGGAGACGATTGACGGCGAACCGGCGTTCAATGGCCAGCCGTTGAGCAAGTGGCTGGCACAACTGGACTCCGCAAACGCCGAAGATCGCAAAGAGGCGTTGCGAGCGATCAGTGCTATCGGGCCCCGGGCGGAATCGGCTATCCCGAAAGTGCAAAAGCTCTTGCAGGATCCAGACGCGGACGTGCAGGAATGGGCCTGTTCGACTCTGGGACGGATAGGTCCGTCGGCCAAGGTCGCCATTCCGGACCTGGAAAAGATCATTTTGAACCGTCAAGCGGCAGATAAGGTACGCTGGGCGGCAGCGGTGGCGCTGGGGAATATCGGTCCCGAGGCGGCTTCCGCCACCCCGACGCTGCTGAAAGCCCTGGAAGATAGCGATCCCTGGCTGCGTTGGGCCGCCACTGAAGGACTCGCCGGAATCGGGCCGCAAGCCAAAGGCGCTGCGGTGGCGCTGGCCCGGGCGCTTTATGATTCGGAATACATCGTCCGTATCGGGGCTGCACGAGCCTTGGTGCATCTGGCGCCGCAAATCCCGCCCAAAGGGGAACCGCTCCTTTCCCTGATTCACTGCTATGAAGATACAAGCCAATATGACAGCGTCCGGCACAAAGTGGCGGAAGCGATTAAGGCCGTGGATGCGAAAGTGGCTGCCAAACTCGGTATCAAATAACGTTCACGCGGAGGAGCCGCCATGCTGACCCGTGCCGCTCGGTCGGCGTGTCCAACTGTGCGAGATTCAAGCGACCGCCGGATTTGGCCGCGACTGGTCCACGGCGGGCCCACGTCCGCGGCTCCGGTGCTCCGCGTCTTATCTCTGTTGGCGTTTGCCTTGGCAGTGATCGTCTGGCTGGGCGTTTCCGTAACCGATGCTGCACGACTGCAAGAGAAAGTGGGCGTGGGCATGCTCGCTACCCTCTTTGACCAGGCCGACGAAAAAACCGTCCTCGCCCAGATGCAGCCGTTTGCCGATGTCGTCAGTAAACGCGCGGGCGTTCAGGGCCGATTTGTGCTGGTGGCCGATATGGAGCAGGCGGCCAAGGGATTGGAGTCGGGCGAGCTTCAGGTGGTGGTGCTACATGGCCCGGAATATGGCTGGCTCAAACCGCTGTGCCGCGACCTGCGCCCGTTGCTGATCGCCACCGCCAGCACTCCGAAATTACAGGCGGTATTTCTCGCGCCGCAAGCCAGTTCCGCCAAATCCCCGGACGACCTGCGCGGTAGGACCCTGGCCCTGGCCAGCAAGCTGCCGCAGCATGTCCGGCTGTACCTGGACCGGCGTTTTGACCAACCTGCCGATAAGCTCTTCCGTATCCTCGAGGTCAAGACCGCCGAGGAGGCCATCGAAGCCGTCATCGAGAGCAAAGCCGACTTGACCCTGGTCAGCAATGTGCAGATGGAGGTCTATCGGCAACAGCGACCGGGGCGATTCAAACGCTTGCGGGAACTGGAAAGCTCCCCGGAATTTCCGCTGCCGGTCATCGCGTACCGTCCTCGGCCAGAACTGGAGGAACCGGTTCAGGAATTTCGCAAGGCCCTACTGACGGCCAAGGATTCGCCGGAAGGGCGTCAGATGTTGGTGCTGTGGCGGATTGAAGGTTTCCAGGAACCGCCAGCTGATTACGAAGCGCAAACCGAGCGCATCGCCAAGCTCTATCCCCACAAGCCCGCCAAACGTTAGGATTGTCGGCAAGCAAACCGAAGCGGCTACGGTTATTCCCCATTCGCTACTGGCCATTCACCAGGGGCTTCGTGTCAGCCGAGCCAGGAGGGCAATTGGCCTGGAGGCGGAAGTTTGACGATGTGCACGCTGCGGATGAGGGGATGGCGACTGACTTCGGTCAAAGCCTCGGTTGGAGGCAGGCTGTCGAGGTTGAGAATGGCCACCGCTTCGCCCCCCGGTTGTGCTCGTCCCACGTTCATCTGGGCAATGTTGACCTGGTGCGCTCCCAGCACCGTTCCGATGAAGCCGATCAATCCCGGAGCGTCGCGGTGAGTGAATATCATCAAGATGCCGTCCAGGTAGGCATCCAGATGGAAGGAACCGAGTTGCACCAGGCGATAGTACTGATTGCCAAACAGTGTCCCGGCAGCGGCAAGCGAGCCTTTCTCGGTTTCGATTTCCGCCCGAACCAGGGTGCTGAAATCTCCGCGGGCCGAGCTGATTTGTTCCAGTAATTCGATCTGGCGTTCGCGTGCGAGGAGCTCGGCGTTGACGATATTAACGCTATCGGCCAGGAACGGTTCCAGCAAACCCGCGGCAAATGCTGCCGTGACCAGACGGGTATTGCGTTGTGCCACATCGCCCCGATAGGTGAGCGTAGCCTTGCGAATGGCCCCCGGGCTCATCTGTGCCAGGAGCATGCCAAGCCGCCGGGCCAGATCGAGATAGAGTCGGATTTCCCGCAATTCGGCCGGCTCTACCGCTGCCATGTTGACGGCGAACTGAATCACGCCGCGTGTCAGAAAATCCACGATCACCTGGGCGGCTTCCCGTGCCACGGAAGTCTGCGCCTCGAAGGTGGAAGCGCCCAGGTGCGGCGTGAGTACGACATTGGGCAGAGCCAGCAGGGGATGTTCGGGTGGTGGCGGTTCCTCAGCAAAGACATCCAGAGCCGCTCCCGCCAGTTGCCCACTTTGCAAAGCTGCTACCAGCGCCGCTTCGTCCACCAACCCACCGCGGGCACAGTTGACCAGAATCGCCCCGCGTTTCATCAGGGCGAGTTCTTTTTCACCGATAAGATGGCGGGTTTGCTCCATAAGCGGGACATGCAAGGTGACAATATCACAGCGGGGCAACAAAGCATGTAAACTGGGTGCAGCCTCGATGCCGAGTTGAGTCGCCCGCTCCACGGTCAGGAAAGGGTCGTAGGCGATGACGTGCATATCGAAGGCCAGCGCCCGCCGTGCTACTTCTTTGCCGATGCGTCCCAGACCGACAATGCCGAGGGTTTTGCCGGCGAGTTGTTTGCCGATAAAACGGGTTCGCTCCCATTGACCCTGGCGGAGACTGCGGTCGGCGGCGGGGATATGTCGCGCCAGGGCCAGCAGCAAGGCCCAGGTATGTTCGGCGGTGCTGACAGTATTGCCGCCCGGGGTGTTCATCACCACGATGCCCCGCCGTGTCGCTGCCGAAACATCTATGTTGTCCACACCGACACCGGCGCGAACAATGGCTCGCAACTTCCCTGGCTGCTCGAGCATGGCCGCGGTCACACGCGTCCCGCTGCGGACAATCATGCCCTCGGCCTGGCGCATTGCCTGCAACAGTTCCTCCCCTTTCAATCCGGGACGGTAATCTACTTCCAGGCCTGATTGCCGTAACAATTCCAGCCCCGCTTCTTCCAGCTTGTCGGCGACGAAGATTCGTGCCATATTTTCTCGCTTTCCGGTGGGATACGGTTGTGCGGCCGTTATTGCGTGCACGTGGGCGAACTGCCGTCTTTCCCCTCCAGCACTGACGTCCTGCCACTATTCACCGCCGACACGCGAAAGAAAAAGGCTCTTCCGCATGTCGCCTGTCCCTGGTGCAATACCTGTAGCGCATTGCTTGGGTGTTACCGTCCCCAGTCCGAGGCAACGGCTCACTATAGTCTATGCCCGGCGTCCTGGGGAAAACGAACCAGCCACCGGCGTTGGTGCCTGCACTGGGCGACCGCGTCCGTGGAGTGGGCGTTTTCGCTAGCAATGATTTTCCGCGTCAGCGGTAACCGTTGGCTGACGAGTTGGCGCCAGCCCGGCTTGTCAGCAGGCCGCTGATCAGCTGCGGAGAATGCTCGCCTGGGGCGTTACTTCTTGCAGGTTGGGACGGATGTCTGCCTCGAACTCACCCAGCGCCCACAGCATGCCGCTGACCAGGATCGTCTGGAAAATTTCGTTGGTCCAAACATCCTCGCGATGCCCCATCGAAGTGTAGAACACTCGCCCCTTTCCGTACTGGCGTGCCCAGGCGGCGGGGAACGGCGGTCGCTGATACATGGCACCTTGCATTCCTTTGGTATCCTGGACGAGGATGACATGCAGATCCGGGGCGAAGTTCTTCAACGCGTACCACTCCTCATGCAGAACGAAATCTTGCAGCTTTTGCAGAGCTGGAAAAGGTCTGGACACGATACGCATGGCGGCTTTTTGCTGAGCACCATGCGAGATAAACTCCCCGCCAAGCATTTGGATGTAAGGGTCGCATTGGTCAGGTGGCTGATTTTCATCGCGCTTCCCCGGCGAATGAAACGTATCCGCTGCACAGTGCGAACCGATGAATCCCTTGCCCTGCCGGATGGCTTCCAGAAAAGCCTTCTTGCCGCTCGGGGACATCGGCGGATTCTTGTCCGTGCCCGGCTGGGTCAGGTCGCCGGTGGTGTAAAAGAAAAACGCATCGTACTTCGCGATTTCTTCGGGAATAAACACGCGGCCATCCTTGGTGCAAACGACTTCAAAACCGTGTCGGTCGCCCAGTTCAGTGACGATTTTCTCCGCATGGCTGAGTTGATCGGGTTTGCTGCGGTGAATCACACTATGTTCGAAACCGCTCGACTTGGTGAACATCAGCACCCTTTTCTTTTTCGCCGGATTCTGCTGAGCGCTGAGGATTGGAAACGCGCTGATGGTCAGTAATCCGCTCGCGGTCAGTTCCAGCCATTGACGACGGTTCAGCATGGTGGGACTCCTGTGCAGGGGTGGGTGAGAAGTCGGCGGGACCGGAGGGCATCAGGCTCCCGCGTTCGAGCCATTGGCCTGACCAGGTGCGGCATGGGCGTGCAGCTCGCCCCATGGTCGGCACCTTTGCATTGCCCGAATGCCGGCTCTAAGCTAAAATAGTAATGCCGCAAGACCGTGGACACCGGCTATCAGGGATTCGAGCCGGAACCTGATCGCAGGCTGACGCAAGCGGCGAGCCAGCAAGAAAAACGAGGTTAGCTTCAGCGCCAGTGAGTGTTTATCAGCCACGCGACCAACTGACGGTACGACACGAACGGGCGATTCTGGTCAGCGTTGCCCTACCGGAACGCCCCTGGGTTGGCGATGATCCCCTGGAGGAACTGCAGGGTTTGGCCGAAACTGCCGGCGCCGTAGTCGTGGGTCGGCTGTTGCAGAAGCGGCAACGTATAGATCCAGCCACGTACATCGGCCAGGGGAAAGTCGAAGAGTTGGCCGAACTGTGTCGCCGACTCGATGCCGACGTCGTCATTTTTGACAACGACCTGTCTCCAGCGCAGACGCGGAACCTGGAAACCGCCCTGCAAGTTAAGGTGCTGGATCGCAGCGAGTTGATCCTGGACATTTTCGCGACCCGGGCTCGCACGGTAGAAGCTCGGCTCCAGGTGGAGCTGGCTCAGCTCGAATACAGTCTGCCGCGGTTGAAAAACATGTGGCGACATCTGTCGCGGATTCGCGGCGGCATTGGTTTGCGTGGCCCGGGCGAAACCCAGCTGGAAGAAGACCGCCGGCTGGTAGCCCAGCGGATTCGCGATTTGCGGCGGCGGTTGCAGCAGATCGAAGCTCGCAAACAACGTACCGTCGCCGCTCGCCAAAATGAATATACCGTCTCCCTAGTCGGTTACACCAACGCCGGTAAGAGCACCCTCATGAACGCCTTGACCGGCGCCGGCGTGTACGTCGAAGACCGGCTTTTTTCGACGCTCGATACCCGTACGCGGCAATGGTGGATACCGAATTTCGGTCGGGTCCTGCTCAGCGACACCGTCGGCTTCATCCGCGACCTTCCCCACCACCTGGTCGCTTCGTTCCGCGCCACGCTGGAGGAAGCGCGGCAGGCACGGTTGCTGCTGCACGTGGTCGATGCCAGTAACCCGCTGGCCGAGGAACAAATCCAGGCCGTCCAGCGGGTGCTCCGCGAACTGCACTGCGACAATAAGCCGACGATTCTTGTCCTGAATAAAATTGACCGCATCGCCGACCGCTCGGAACTGGTCTGGCTGATGCGGCATCATCCGAATGCGGTAGCGGTCAGCGCAGCTACCAGCGAGGGGCTGAGCGACTTGCAGGAGGCGGTGCGGCAGGTTTTTCTCAGCGAATACGCCGATGCCGAAATTGAATGCGACGTCGGCGACGGGGGACTGCTGGCTTTCCTGGCATCGCATGGAAAGATTCTCCACCAGCGCTTCGAAAACGGCCGGGCCAGAATGCATTGCCAGATCCCCGCTTTGTTGCTGGCACAGATCGCTCGGCGTGGTGCCCAGGTGCGTCGCCTGACTACAGCGAGTAGCGAGTGGTAAAGGCCAATTGCGGATGATACGTGCGTAGCACGCCGGTCTCGGCCGAAAGCGGCTATGGATATACAGGAGCGTGTCGAAGTCCATCTCAGTTACGGTCTGGCACAGGCACAGTTCCACGTGCCGCGGGAGCGGTTGTTGTGTGCCACCAATGGCGAGAGCCAAACGGCGATGGTCGAGGACGTGCGTGCCGCAGTTCGCCAGGCTCTGGAAAGCCCGCTAGATTTTCCGCCGTTATGCCGAGCCTTAACTCCCGATGACCGTCTGGCCATTGTGGTCAACGAGCATTTTCGCCGGCTGCCGGATTTGTTGATCCCGTTGCTGGAACACGTGCAGCAGGCAGGAGTATCGCTGGAACGGGTCACGCTGTTGTGTCCGCCACGCACGCCGGGAGTGAATCCGCCGCCATGGCGCGAGGAGTTGCCATCTGCTTTAGCTTCGGTGCGTGTCGAGGAACATGATCCGGGCGATCAGGCTCGCCTGGCCTACCTGGCTGGAACGCAGGCGGGGCGCCGGCTCTACCTCAATCGCACGCTTGTTGAGGCCGATCAGATCATCGTCGCCGGGCCAGCCTCATACGACCCGGTGCTCGGCTACGGAGGTGGTCTGGGGGATTTGTTCCCGGCACTGGCCGACGCTCCCACACGCCAGGAGTTTGTTCGCCGCGCTGTCGAAGAGCCTCCGGGACGCCTGGCTAATCCGGCACTACGAGAAGTGGAAGAGGTCGGCTGGCTGATTGGCGTGCCGTTCTGGCTGGCGGCAGTGCCTGGAGCTGGCGATTCCGTCCGCGCTATCCTGGCCGGACCCGCCGCCGCTATCACCCCACGAGTGCGGCAACTACTCGACGCCCAATCCAGCTTCCGCTTTCCCTGGCGGGCGGAAGTAGTGGTAACTGCAGTCAGCGGCGATCCCCGTTGGCACCGTTTTGACGATTTGACGCGGGCACTGGCAGCGGCTTCGCGGCTGGTACAACATGGCGGCAAGATCATCGCGTTGACTCAGGTCGGCTCCGAGACCCTCGGGCCAGCAGCACGACAACTCCGGGAATTTGAAAGCCCCATCGCTGCCCTCTCTCACGCTCGGCAGCAACAACTTGCCGACACCCAGAGCATTTGGCATCTGGCCGTCGCTGCTCGCCGCGCCCATTTGTACCTGTACGGCAACCTGCCTGCCGACATCGTTGAGAGCATGTTCGCCACCGCCTTGCATTCGCTGCAGGAGGTGCAACGGCTGCTCGACCACGCCGAATCCTGCATCTTTCTGCCCGACGGCCATCGGGCCAATGCCTCCGTGCTGGGCACTATGCCAGGCACTGCTTGAGCCCGGTCTATCGTGGCAACAATTGGCTAACGGATGCCGCTCCACACTGATACCACCGGCCGGCGCGAACCTTGACGAAGCGGACTACCGTCCTCAAAACATAACGTAGAGACCTGATGGAACGATAAGGCTGTGCCGGCCGTCTCCTGAAACGCTGGGCGCTCGCTGCCGACGGGATTGCCCGGCCGAAGCTGGGACGCGCTTATTTCGCGAGCCTTCGCTGACCTGTACCGACTGGGGATTATTTTGCCGCCACTCGCTATTCACGGCAGTCTGCGAGAGGTGGCGGAAACGAAAGTCCGTGACATTTTCCGGAACTTCGGTCGCCGCTTTCGGGTCTAATATCCGCACGGAACAAGCATGCGCGAGTTCGGATGGGCAGTGACGGCTGGCCAAATCATCCTGCTCCGACGGAAATAGGGGGGTCAGCCACTCGCTATTCGCTAACGTCGGCGGGCTGCATTGGCAACTGGCGGGCGGTTGCCGGTGCCAGACCCGGTTCAGACAGGGAAGAATTATGAAGCAGCAGCGTCGGTTCCTTCCGGGAATCGCGCCCCTTTGGGCGAGGAGCCTCACCATGTCGCACGTGTGCGGGTATCTGAACGCGACGGCCAGGAGCGTCGGTCGGCAGTTGCCTGGGCTGGCGCTGATGGTCGGGCTTTGGTTGTGGCAAACTGCTACACTCTGGGCCGCCGAAGAAACACGCGCCAGCATTGACCTGGCCAGTTCCATTCTCAGCTTCCTATTCACCAGCGTGACCGGCTGGGTGCTCATCGGCATTTACTTTTTCTTCGTGGGCATGATCGTGTGGCTGTTCATGGATGTTCGTGGAGGAGCCATGATGCCCACAGACCTGGTGGAAGCGGTGGAAGATGCCATCGCCAAACGCCAGTTCAAGCAGGGTTTTGAGCTAGTCAAAGCCGAAAGCTCCTTCTTCGCGCGGGTCCTGACCGCCGGAATGACCCGCTTGCAGCACGGTCTGGAAGAAGCTCGCGATGCCGTTCACGCCATGCTCGACAACCTCCGTTCCAAAAAGAAAGGGATGGTCGGCTACATTGCCATTGTCGGCACCATCGGCCCGCTCATCGGCTTGGTGGGTACCGTCTCCGGAATGATCCAGAGCTTCGGCGAGCTGGGACGTGGGGGGACACCGGACCCGGCGAAACTGGCGGATGGTATCTCTCACGCATTGAACGCGACACTGGTCGGTATTTTCCTGTCGTGCCTGGCCATCCCAGCCTACACGTTTTTCAACAACCGGCTGGATCGTATCGTCAACGACATTAGCCTGATGGCGGACGATTTGCTGGTGCAGATGTATTTCGCAAGTCGGCAAGCGCAGACCGGGCGTAGTTCCGCGCCGGTCAGCGCTGCTGATAGCCGGCCCGCAGAAGCTCCCGCTGCCCAAGCGCCCACACGTCCCGGCCAATAGTGGCCAATGGCCGATAGCGAAGGGCAAGCACCTGCGACGACTGTACGCCGGAGGCATGACCCATGGCCGCTGCTGTTGGTTCCGAAGAACGAATGGAACTTAACCTGACGCCGCTTTTGGACGTCGTTCTGCAGCTGATCATGTTCTTCATGATGTGCGTCAACTTCGTGATGGACCAGGTGGACCCCAACGTGCTGTTGCCGTCGTCGGTGTCGGCTCGCGAACTGCCGCCCAAAACCGATGTTCAGGTTGTCGTTGTCAACATGGAGGTGGTGCGCGAGGACATCATCGGCCCGGATGGCAAACCCCTGCGCGACCCAAGCACCGGCAAGGTACAGCGAAAGCCTATCGTTCCCAGGACCACGAAAGTTTCCATCCTCACCTATCGCCAGCACAGCGAGGGACGCATCTCTGACGAAGAGCGGCGCAACCTCGACCCGAAAGTCGTTTTCCTCGTCGAGAACGCCAGCGACGAGGACTTGAAAAAGGTAAGCGCTTACCTGACGAGAATCGGTTACCTCCCGCGGGATAATGACCAGCGACCGGAAGCAGAACGCATCCGCGTCCTGCCCGAAGGCAATGGCATCGCAGCAGCGCAGCGCTTCCTGGCCAACATCGCCCGTGCCATCGAGGCTACTGACCCGAAAAAGATAACCAAACTAGGCGACGGCCGACGTATCATCAATGTCCCAGTCATCCTCCGAGCCGATACCGATGCCCTTTACGGCACGGTAACGCACCTGATCGCCCAGTGCAACTACGAAGGCTTTAAAAAAGTGGACTTGCGGGCGACCATCCATCAAGAACAGAAGAAGCCGGCTGCCGGAGGTTGATGGCGAGGGGAACAGGCGAGGGGAACAAGAGACGGCGAGGGAATCGGAGCGGCGGGTGTCAGTCCGCCGTGGTCAAGCGATCCCCAGCTGGCCGACGCAGACTGTCGGCAGGCTCAAGAACAGGCGTCGTAACGGCCCCAGGCTGCAGCAACCGATCGGGGTAAATTCCGGAGAAATCCTATGGCACGACGGACACGAGCCACCGGCTCCGACATGACGTTCGACAACACGGCGGTATTTATCACGCCGTTTCTGGACATGGCGTTTCAAATCCTGACCTTTTTCGTGTTCACCTACAATCCGACAGCGATGGAGGGGCAATTCACGATCGCCCTGGCCGCGGGGGAAGCCGGCGGCGAGCAGAGCAAACCCGTGGCCGACCCGAAAGTCGCCCCGGTGGAAACCCGGGTCAAGCCTTCGGTCTCGGTCATCGCTCGCAGCCGCCCCGACGGTAAACTGGAATCGCTGGAGATTGTCCACGGTTCTGCCAGTCGCATCGTTATCAAACCTCCGGCTACCGAAGCCGATGTGGACCCCGGCTATTTTCTCGCCGAGTTGCACAAACGCCTGGTGGAGTTGAAAAAGCAATACGCCACCGAGGATCGTATTGTGCTTCGGTGTTCGCTGCGGATGCCCTGGGGTTTGTGCATGAAAATCATGGATGCCTGCCGACGTTACGACGTAGAAGGCAAGCGCGAAGAGCTTTTCCCGAATGTGGAACTGGATTTACTGCACAACTAAGCCAGGCTAGCCGCGAGCCGAAAGTGTGTAGCGGCATCTGATTCTTCACAGGAGTGCCATCACCGCTATGTCCCGCGCAGCGTTGCCTGAACCCAGTAGCGGTTTTCGTCCCGGCGATCTGATGCGGTTGCTGCTGGCGATCAGTTTCCTTTTCCTGCTGGTGCTGACCATTGTGCGCTTCCGGAACCCGGCTACATGGCAATGGGTGCGCAACATTGCGCCGAAAAATACGGCCCCCCAAGTAGAAGCTACCCACGAGTCCAAGCCAGTCCCCTTCGAGCCACCAATATTGGTGGATCAATCGAAAGAAATTGTTGGTTCGAAAGGTGACGAGCTTGGCCCGGATATGGTCTATACGCTGGGACAGCTAGGGCTGCTTCTGGCCGGGATCGGGGTGCCGCTCACCGAGAGCGGTTCGGCTCAATCGCTGCTTGTTTCTGTGATATCCTTGGAAGCCGAAGCCCTGCGCTATGCACAACCGGTGACAGGTGTTGTTCCAGCTCCTTCTCGCCCCGCCCGTGTCCGGCACGCTCTGGTTCCGGACATGAGCATTTTGCGTGGGGCTCGGGATCGCGAACCATTCCTCATCGAACTCCCTGCCGATCCTAATAACCTCTATCTTCTTGCCGCTCGCCAGGATGCAGATGCTCGTTACCATCTGATTCAGCTAGTCCTGGAACAGGCTCGCGGAGGGGCGGAAGCATTTCTCCAGCAACTCCATCTGGACGCCCACTGGCAGGTGCCCTACGAGTTGCTGCGGGATAAACCGCGACAATTCCGAGGCGAAGTGATTGGTGTGCGAGGCACGCTGGTTTGGATCAAACGTTTCGCCCTAGAACGCGGCGGGCGTGGCTCGGTGCCCGAATACATTTATCACGGCATTTTGGAGCAGGACGGCTTGCGCGACCGACCGGTGTGGATACTGTTCACTGCTCTGCCGCCCAATTTTCCACCGGAAAAGGACTGGTCGCGGCTGTTTCTGGACAACACGGTATTCGTGGGCTATTACCTGAAAGTGGTGGAAATAGATGCCCCTCCCGACGCACGTGCTCGTGCACAAACCAAACCGCGGCCGGCCAAGTTGTATTTCCCCGTCCTGGTCGGGTACACCGTGGAGTTGCCGCCACCTCCGCCGCAAGAAAACTGGCTTACCTTACTGGCTACCGTCGCGGCCATCGTTGGTGGCATTGTTGTAGTGGCGGCAATTGCGCTGTATCTGTATTACCGCAGCGAACGGCCTTATATGGAGAAGATGGCCCGAGTCCGACAACGGGTTGCCGACCGTGGTGAGGTCACTGCCACGGAAACCGATCTGCCGGGAGGGGAATTTCGCCTCGAAGATTTTGGGGCGGTAGCCGATAACGGCTCCGCAATGCGTTCGCCTCAGCCACCGTCGCCGCCGCTTTCCGACAGCGATCCGGTTTCGCACTAGTCGCCGACGGCTCCAGATTGGGCCAATCACGTGCCCATTCACCAGAAGCCGACCTTCGTTGCAGCAACCGCGCTCGCCGACTTCTCCGCGTTGAACCAACGGCGTGGCGATGGTCAGTCGTCCGACCCAGCGAGCGCGTCCGCCACCGGGAATGTTTTGGTGGCACGGGTAGCGCCTTGCCCTGGCGGTAATTCGCCGCTGCCGTTCGCGCAGCCCTCTGGCAGCAGGACCAGGATTTCCACAAGCCCCAGGATTGGCGCAGGCGAGACTGACTGCGATCGTCTTATCGCGGTGTTATCGAAAGGAACGGAGTGCAGAGGAAAGTCCGACTCTGCCACTGCCGACGCCGATGGCTTTGCCGCGCTCATGTCGAAAGGGCCAGCAAAATCCGCACTGCCGGCGGCAGAAACTATCCTGGCGTAAGATGGCTGCGTATGCTTTTCTGGGCAGCAGGTGGCCGTAGGTATTTCGGCGGCTAATCGAGCTGACACCGCGACCACCGCCACTGCTTCCGGTGGCCGTGAGCCAACCTCGTCGGGGCAACGCCCGGCGGAGGCGTTGCCTGATCGGAGACCGTGGTGGGAAAGTTTGTGGCAGCAACATGGCAATTGCTGAACAGCGCGCTACCGCAGTCCGGAGCCACCAGCATTACCAACGGGAGGAAAACGGATCATGCCAGACGGGATGGAAATGTGGTGGATTGTAGTGGCGGGAGTGACCGGGTTGCTATTGGGCGGACTGGTGGGCTGGTGGCTGCGTGGCCAACGGAGTGTACCGCCGCCGGCACCGAAACCGTCCCCGGAATCGCTGCGATTGCTGGCAGTATTGCAACGCGAGGGACGACTTCTCGATTTCCTTTTGGAGCCAATTGACGCCTACAGCGATGCCCAGATTGGAGCAGCCGTGCGGGAGATCCACCGCAAGTGCCGCGAAGTGCTCGACAAGGTGCTGACCCTGGAGAAAGTTCTACCGCAGGAAGAAGGAGAACCCATAACCCTGGCGGCTGGATTCGATCCTTCGGCGATCCGATTGAGTGGAGCGGTGAGTGGTCAGCCGCCGTTTCGCGGCACAGTGAAGCATCCGGGCTGGCGTGTGCGTGAAGTCCGACTGCCCAGCATTCCTCAAGGGCAGGACCCGTGGGTCGTCATGCCTGCAGAGGTGGAGGTCGCATGAGCCGATTTGCCGTCGGGATTGATCTCGGTACTACCAACTGCGCTCTCGCCTGGACCGATACTCTGACCGGCACCGATGCCGATACCTTGGCCGTCGAAACTCTGCCCATCCCGCAGCTGGTGGAACTGGGGGTAGTCGAACAGCGGTGGTTGTTGCCGTCGTTTTTGTACCTGCCTATGGAAGGTGAATTGCCAGCAGGAAGTTTACAACTGCCGTGGGACCCGCGGCGTGATTATGCGGTCGGTGAACTGGCGCGACAGCTTGGCTCCCGGGTCCCGACCCGGTTGGTCAGTTCCGCCAAGTCGTGGCTGGTGCATGCCGGAGTGGATCGGCGATCGGCGATTTTACCTTGGCAGGCACCGGAAGGCGTCCGCAAGGTTTCGCCGCTGCAGGCCAGCAGTCGTTACTTGCAGCATTTGATCGAGGCGTGGCAGTATGGCCAGCAGGAACGTTTCGCCGGCCAATTATTGCCCGAGCAGGAAGTGGTGCTGACGGTACCAGCTTCATTCGACGCTGCCGCTCGTGATCTCACCGTGGAAGCTGCCCGTGCGGTCGGTCTGGAACAACTGACGTTGCTGGAAGAACCGCAGGCTGCTTTCTACGCCTGGATTCACACTCACCCGGACTGGCGAAAACAGGTACGAGTCGGCGATTGCATCCTGGTATGCGACGTCGGCGGCGGAACCACCGATTTCACCCTCATCGCTGTCGGCGAAGAATCCGGTAAGCTCGTTCTGGAACGGATCGCCGTCGGCGACCATATTCTGCTTGGCGGTGATAACATGGACCTGGCCCTGGCTCACTATTTGCAACAGAAATTCGCACGGCAGGGTGTGCGACTCGATTTCGGTCAGTTTCGCCAGCTGGCCTACGCTTGCCGACAGGCCAAGGAAAAGTTATTCTCCGACTCGCAACTTTCGGCAGTCCCGGTAACCATTCTTGGTCGCGGCAGCCGTGTCATCGGCGGAACGCTGAATTCGGAATTGACCCAGGAAGAGTTGCGTCAGGTATTGCTGGACGGTTTCTTTCCCCGTGTCAGTTTCGACGCGGAGGTGGAATCGTCGGCAGCGGTCGGGTTTCAGGAACTGGGGCTGCCTTATGCCAGCGATGCGGCGATCACGCGGCACCTGGCCAGTTTCCTGCGTCGGCACCAGTCGGCGATAGCGGAACGGCGGACTGGCCGGGATGCGGCTGCTTTTCCGACGGCGGTGCTATTCAACGGCGGTGTCTTCAAAGCACAGCCGTTGGTCGATCGCCTGGTGCAGGTACTCAATAGCTGGGCACAACAACTCGGTGCCGAACCCGTCCGTGTCCTGAGCGGAACCGATCTCGACCTAGCGGTGGCTCGCGGCGCCGCCTGTTATGGCATGGTGCGACGCGGTCGCGGCATACGTATTCGCGGTGGGACAGCTCGGGCTTACTACATTGGGGTGGCGGTCAATCTCCCGGCAGTTCCTGGCATGCCACCTCCCGTCAAAGCCGTTTGCGTGGCTCCCTTCGGCATGGAGGAAGGCAGCGAAGCGGATGTGCCCGGGCAGGAATTTGGCCTGGTAGTCGGCGTACCGGCGCGGTTCCGCTTTTTCGGTTCCAGTATCCGCCGCAGGGACACCATTGGCACCGTCTTGGACGATTGGGACGAACAAGAGCTGCAAGAGCTCGATCCGCTGGAGGTTACTTTGCAGGCTCCCGGTCTGGAAGGGAAAGTCGTACCGGTGCGGCTGCACAGCCATGTCACGCCTATCGGTACGTTGGAACTCTGGTGTTTGGGACGCGAACCGGAGCAACGCTGGAAGCTCGAATTTCAGGTTCGCCACGGAGCTGAACCATGACCACTCCCCTCTGCCGCGGCCAATTCCGGTCGGTGCTCGCCGATCCTATCCGGGCTGTGGACCAGGCGACCAGTTTACCGACCTTGGTCCTGCTGCAAGCGGAGCGGCTTGGCTCACGACCAGCCGTTCGTTTTAAGCTACACGGGTGGTGGCAGGATTGGTCTTGGGAAGATTTGAGTGAACGGATGCTGGCGGTGGCCATTGCTTTGCTCGCCGATGGCATCCAGCCGGGTGACCGTATCGGCTTGTGGTCGGAAAACCGTCCCGAATGGTTACTGGCCGACCTGGGTATTCTGGCCGCTGGCGGAGTGAGTGTCCCGGCCCATGCGCCGTTGCCAGCGAAGCAGGTAGTGGCTCAATTCGAGCATGCCCAGGTCCGGCTGGTGATCGTGAGTAACGCCGCTTCGGCCGAGGCGCTCGCCGACTGGGCCCGACAGACGCAGCCGCCCAGGAAAATCGTGTGTTTCAGCGAAACTCCCAGGCGCGTCGCCGAACACTGGTCGGTGCTGGTAAGTCGTGGCTGGCAACAGCGTTCGCGCTTCTTCTCGGAACTGGCTCGCCGCATCGCCGATCTCCAACAAGATACGCTCGCCACCATCATGTACACCTCGGGAACTACCGGGGATTGCAAGGGAGTGATGCTGACCCACGGGAATCTGCTGAGCAACGCCCTGGCTATGCTCGAATCGGTGAACCTCGGGCCGCACACCGTGGTGCTCAGTTGGCTTCCTTATAGCCACATTTACGGTCGGCTGGTGGACTACTATCTGAGCCTGGCTGGGGGTTTCCTGCTCGTGCTGGCCGATTCCGTGGATAACCTTGTCGAGGACCTGCAACTGGTGCAGCCGACGTCCTTCGCTGCCGTGCCACGCGTTTATGAAAAAATCCTCGCCGCTTGCCGACACCATGACCCGGACCAGCAGCGTCGCCGGCTACGCCAGGTATTTGGTGCACGGATCGAACGGCTCAATTCGGGCGGGGCGCCGTTGCCGGTCGCCATCTGCCGGGCTTACTGGGATGCCGGGCTGCCTTTATTGCAGGGGTACGGCCTGACGGAAACCTCCCCGGTGGTCAGTTTCAATCGCCTGGAGCAGAACCGGATCGGCACGGTCGGCCAGGCGTTACCCGGTGTGGAAATCCGCATCGCCGAGGATGGCGAAATTCTGGTACGCGGCCCGAACGTCACTCCCGGATACTGGCGCAATCCCGAAGCCACCCAACAGGCCCTGGCCGACGGCTGGTTTCACACGGGCGACCTCGGTTTTCTCGACGCCGACGGCTTTTTGACCATTACCGGTCGCAAAAAGGATATGCTGGTGCTCTCCAACGGCAAGAAGGTTGTCCCGACCGAGCTGGAAAGTCTCCTGCTCGCCAGTCCGCATATCGAGCAGGCTGTAATCCACGGCGACGGCAAAAACTATCTCACGGCACTGATTGTTCCTCGCCGCGACACTCTTCAGCAACTCGCCCAGCAGCATGGCCTGATGAAGTTACCCCCAGAGCAACTGGTCCAGCATCCGGCAGTGCAGCAGTTCTTCCGCCAGGAATTGGACCGCCTGCTGGTTCACCAACCGCCCTGGGAGCAGATTCGCAAATTCGTTCTGTTGCCGCAGCCGTTTCGCGTCGAAGCTGAGGAACTGACTGTCAGCCTGAAAATCCGCCGTCAGTTTGTGCTGAATAAGTATCGCCCTTTGCTCGACGCCCTGTACAGCGAATCCCCCGGGCCCCAGGTCGAGACCTCACCGGAAAGCCCCGGAGTTGATGCCGGCGGGGGATTCGCGTAGTGAATGGCGGGACGCTGAGCGATTGCCTTGCCGTCCTGGTGCGGGCGGCCAGTGCTTGTTCGCGGTTGTTGCTTTACTGCACTTTCGCCGGGTCCACGGCAAGGTAATCAAAGCGGATAACCAGCAGATAGAAGATGGCCGGATCCGCACCATGACGAATCAGACGCACCGAGCGATCAGCAAAGACGAAATTGGCTCCCGAGCGGTGTGCGCTGCCGAATCGCCGCGGGTGGTTGGCGTCCGAGCCGTATAACTTGCCGTCCGGGAAAGGCTGCGCTTCATTCAGCCGCGGTGCACGCGCCCAGCGAACCACATCGTTGACGAATCCAGCAATGAAGCTGTCATTGTCCTCGGGCGGCGCCATGTTGTACTGGAATCGGCGGAGATACTTTTCTCCGGCCAGAATGGTGTTCGACGTGCCATCCGGAATGCCGCTTTCCAAATCCACAACCCGGCGGATACTCGGAGGTTCGCTCGGCGCCCGCGAAACGATCACGCCGCTGGAGTGACGGATCGTCGGCCGGGACCAACCCGCCGGGGCAAACCATTGCGAATCCTCCTCATAGGCGCCGGCGCTTCCGGCATAGTCGGTCTGTGCCCAACCGTTGATGTCCACTCCCGGCCGACGGCGGGCTGGGCAGAAGTACAGCGGAATTGGCGTCTGCCGCACTGCGTTATCGTCCGCATTGCGATACAATGCCGTCTGCTCGATATACGGCAGGATTTGATACGCCCAGCCCCAGGCTTGATCCGGCCCTACAGCTGGAGCATATCCACCCGACCAGGTGCGCGGAACCGGCGCTCCGGAAGCGTCTTTGAAGTCCACGGCGTAATTCTGACCGACCACATCGTTGCCGTCGCTCACGGAAAGCCCGCCCGTGGGGAAATAGTTGAAGTCGTTGTGGTGGTTGTGAAAAGCCAGCGCAATCTGCGAGAGGTTACTGGCGCAACGCATCCGATTGGCGGCTTCGCGCACCCGTTGGATAGCCGGCAGCAATAGGGCCATCAGCAGCCCGATGATGGCAATGACCACCAGCAGCTCCACCAACGTGAATCCCACGACACGGGGACGAGCCCGCCCCAACGGTTTCCAAGAACCGACAGGCAGCAAGCGAAAGCGTGAGACCTTCATAGGTTCCTCCTTTCTTGCGTAAATGTGCCAGACTTTCCAGTACATGCCTTCGACGGAGTTGACACAGCTTATCCCAATGGTTTCGAGCATGGTTTGCTCCTCTTGCCTAGGGGTTGAAAGGGAATGCCGGACTGTTTCCCACGTCCGTTTCTTTGGCCCTGGAAGCCCTCCGAAATTCCACAGAATCGCGTTCCGCAGGGTTTTTTGACTTGAGCTCCTCGATTTGCTTGATCTGTGACTTCCCGGCTCGGATCCAGCAGTAGTGCGGAAAGTTTCGGACACGCGTGTGTCCAATTGATTAGTTAATGAGTAATCATTACTATCAAAATCGTCATCGTAACACATTTTGCGTTAGTGTCAAGACGTCAAAACGAAATTTTTTGAACGCCTGCAATTTGCTGAGCCGAACCAGGCGCGACGATGTGCCTTCCAAATCGGCACGGAACCGCGATTGTCCTGTCAACTTGGCGGGAACAATGCTTGGCTCTATCGTTGGCCATATTCCGTAACGGCCGAATTTGTTTGGACTTATATCGCGGACTCTGCCCGGCATGTATGTTGCAAGTCAAGTGCGATGCTTTCCATCGGCCCAAATAGCCAACGTTGGATTCCGTCCGGCTTTGCTTACGGTCAAACTCAGCTGATCAGAGGAGGCAGACGAATGGGTGCCAAACAGCTGGCCTACGGAGATGAAGCGCGACAAAAGCTTTTGAGCGGCGCGTCGAAACTGGCGCGAGCGGTGAAATGCACACTTGGCCCGCGCGGACGCAATGCTGTGCTCGATAAAGGTTGGGGTGCGCCCAACATCACCAAAGATGGCGTGACAGTCGCTGAGGACATTGAATTGGAAGACCCGTACGAGAACATGGGCGCCCAGCTGGTTAAAGAAGCGGCGAGCAAGACCAGCGATGTGGCCGGCGATGGTACGACCACCGCCACGGTGCTGGCAGAAGCGATCTTCCGCGAAGGTTTGCGGCGCATCGCTGCCGGTGTCGACCCGATGGCCATGAGCCGCGGGATTCACAAGGCCGTGGATGCTGTCGTGGATGAACTCCGCAAAATGGCCGAGAAAATTCATGTCAAGGACAAGAAGGAAATCCGCGAGGTGGCCACGATTGCTGCCAACAACAACAGCGAAATCGGCGAACGTATTGCCGAGGCACTGGAACGCGTTGGAGCCGACGGCGTTATCACCGTCGAGGAAGGCAAGGGAATCACCACCGAGGTCGAATGGGTAGAAGGTATGCAGTTTGACCGCGGTTACCTGTCACCGCACTTTGTTACCAACCAAGAGGAAGTCATTTGCGAACTAGAAAAACCGTACATCCTGATTTACGAGGACAAAATTTCCAGCGCCCGCCCCTTGGTACCGCTTTTGGAAGCGGTGTCCAAAGCCAAGCGGCCATTGCTGATCATTGCCGAGGACGTTGAAGGCGAGGCGCTGGCGACGCTGGTCGTGAACAAGCTCCGCGGCATCGTGGAATGCTGCGCGGTGAAAGCGCCGGGATATGGCGATCGCCGCAAAGCCATGCTCGAAGACATCGCGATTCTGACCGGCGGCAAAGCGATCTTCAAAGACCTGGGCATCCAGCTGGAGAACGTCAAACTGACCGACCTCGGCCAGGCCAAGAAAGTCCGCGTGGATGCCGAGAACACCACGATTATTGAAGGGGCGGGCAAACGCGAAGCCATCGAAGGACGTTGCCAGCAGATCCGCCAGGAGATCGGAAAGACCGACAGTGAGTATGATCGGGAAAAGTTGCAGGAGCGACTGGCGAAGTTGTCCGGCGGCGTGGCCGTGATCAAAGTGGGTGCGGCTACTGAGACGGAAATGAAAGAGCGCAAGGCGTTGTATGAAGACGCCCTGGCCGCTACTCGAGCTGCCATTGCTGAAGGCATTGTTCCCGGTGGCGGTGTCGCCCTGGTTCACGCGGCACGCGCTTTGGACAAGTTGCGGTTGGAGGGCGACGAGCAGGTCGGCGTGGAGCTGCTCAAGGAAGTGCTGGAAGTTCCCTGCCGGGCTATCGCTGAAAATGCCGGGCTGGATGGTTCCGTCGTGGTCAATGCCGTGCGCAAGGCTAAGGAGAAGACCTGGGGCTTCGATGCCTTGGAACTGAAATACACCGACCTGCGCAAAGCAGGCATTGTTGACCCCGTCAAGGTCACACGCTCGGCACTGCAGAACGGCGCCAGTGTGGCCTGCTTGCTCCTTACCACTGAAACGCTCGTCGCCGACATCCCCAAGAAGGAGAAGGAAAAAGAAGAACCGCATCACGACGAGCACATGGATGAGTTCTAGTGCCGTCACCAACCGCGCCTGCGGGATAGAACGGCACGGCGATGCTCCAAGGCATGAGAACGCCTCGTGCGGAAACACCTGAGTCGCCGAATTGTCATCGGCGCGAATAGCGCTAGCTACCGCTGCCAGACCCGAAGAGCTGCAGAAAAGGAGGAGAAACGCCCATGAAATTGCGACCACTGGATGATCGCGTGGTGATCGAACCCCTGAAATCGGAAGAACGGACGCCAGGCGGTATCGTCCTGCCGGACACCGCCCAGGAAAAACCGCAACGGGGCAAGGTGGTAGCAGTCGGTCCGGGGAAACTGCTGGACGATGGTACGCGGGCCGCCATGAACGTTGCCGTCGGCGATGAGGTCATCTTCAGCAAGTACGCCGGCAGCGACGTCAAGATCAACGGCAACGAATACAAGATCATGCGCGAGAGCGACATTCTGGCGAAGGTGATCAAATAGGGGATCGCTTGACCGACTCAACTCACCTGCAAGGTGGTGAAGTCCTAGTGGTGAAGTCCTAGCAGGTAAAGGATGTCGGCCCAATGCAGGGCGGCATTCCTAAGCGGAACGGGCAAACTCAACGGGGAGCGAAAGCATGGCCAAGCAACTGATGTTCACTGACGATGCACGCAAGAAACTGCTCGCCGGTGCCGAGAAACTGGCCAAAGCGGTCGGTTGCACCCTCGGCCCAGCCGGGCACCATGTGATTATCGAAAAGACCTTCGGCAACCCAGCGGTGACGAAGGACGGCGTGACCGTGAGCAAGGAAATTGACCTGCCCGACCCCTTCGAGAACATGGGCGCCAAGCTGGTCAACGCCGTCGCTCAGAAAACCAGCGACGTGGCTGGCGATGGAACGACCACGGCCACGATCCTGGCAGTGGCGATTTACAAGGAAGGACTCAAGCATACCACCGCCGGCGCTAACCCGATGGGGATCAAGCGGGGCATTGAACAAGCCGTGGAGGCGGCCGTCAGCCAACTCGAGAAAATGTCCCGCAAGGTCACCAGCAAGGAGGAAATCGCCCAAGTCGGTGCCATCAGCGCCAACAACGACATGCAAATCGGCAAAATGCTTGCCGATGCCGTCGAACGTGTTGGCAAGGATGGCGTGATCCAGGTCGAAGAAGGCAAGACCGCCGAAACCACTGTCGAATTCGTTGAAGGCATGCAGTTCGATAAGGGCTATATTTCGCCTTACTTCATCACCGACCCGTCCACGATGCGTTGTGAGCTGGAGAATCCGTACATCCTCATTTACGAGAAGAAAATCAGCAACGTCCGCGATATTGTGCCGCTGCTGGAGCGTGTCGCCCAGGAAGGTCGGGCGCTGCTGATTATTGCTGAAGATGTGGAAGGTGAGGCACTGGCGACGCTGGTGGTGAACAAACTGCGCGGCGTGCTGCAATGTTGTGCCGTCAAGGCGCCCGGTTTCGGTGATCGCCGCAAAGCCATTCTCGGCGACATCGCCGTCCTGACTGGCGGTCAGCTCATCAGCGAGGATCTGGGCATCAAACTGGAGAACGTCTCGACGCGGCAACTCGGCCAGTGTGAACGCGTGCGGGTGGAAAAAGAAAGCTGCACCATCATCGGCGGCAAAGGCAAGAAGCAGGAGATTCAGAAACGCATTGAGCAGATCCGCACGCAGATGGAGCAGACGGAAAGCGAATATGACAAGGAGAAATTCAGCGAGCGGCTGGCGAAACTGACAGGTGGCGTGGCCATCATCAAGGTAGGTGCGGCCACGGAAGCCGAGATGAAGGAGCGGAAAGCACGGGTCGAGGACGCCCTTCACGCTACCCGCGCTGCTGTCGAAGAGGGAATCTTGCCCGGCGGTGGTGTTGCTCTCTTGCGTTGCAAGGAAGCGGTGCAGAAGCTGGTCAAGAAACTGGAAGGCGATGAAAAATACGGGGCGGAAATTGTCCTCCGCGCTCTGGAGGAGCCAGTCCGTACCCTCGCCGAGAATGCCGGCCGCGACGGTGCCGTCATCGCCCAGGAGCTTCTTGACCAGGACGATCCCAATGTCGGCTTCGATGTCAACACCGGTCAGTACGTGGATATGTATAAGGCCGGGATTATTGATCCGACGAAAGTTGTGCGTACCGCGTTGCAGAATGCAGCCAGCATCGCCGGTCTGATGCTGACGACGGAGGTGCTGGTGACGCGGATTGATGAGGACGCCGATAAACCGAAAGTCGAGGGTGCCGTGCATTGATGCCGGCCCGGCGTCGGGGGCGCGTCGCCCGCTCATGCTGTATCGCCGTCAACTCCGCAGGGTGGGCCAGCTTCGGTTCACCCTGCTTTTTCTAGGCGGTGTACAATCTAGATAGCTTTCCCTCATGGCTGCGACTGTCGAACGAATGGCTATGGCCAGCAAAAGGGATTATTACGAAGTGTTGGGCGTCGCTCGCAACGCGAGCGAAGAAGAAATCAAGCGCGCCTATCGCGAGCTGGCCAAACGCTATCATCCTGATCGTAACCCCGGGGATGAAGAGGCAGCGCAGAAGTTCAAGGAGATCACGGAGGCCTACGAAGTTCTCTGCGACCCCGAAAAACGCGCCCGTTATGACCGTTACGGATTTGCCGGTCTGGACGAGTCGCTGGCCCCGGCAGGAACGTATGCCTCAACCAGCGAAGCGCTCGACCCGTTCTTCGATTTGCTGAGCGACTTTTTCGGTTTTGGGAGTCGTCGTGGCCGGCGAGGTCCGCGCCCCGGACGCGATCTGGAAGTCGTCCTCGATATTGACCTGCGGGAAGCCTTCACCGGTACCACACGCACGCTGGAGTTCGAGCGTCTGGAGCTGTGCGGCGAGTGTGGCGGCGCGGGAATCCCACGCGGTTATCGTCCGCAGACCTGTCCCCGTTGTGGCGGACACGGAGAGATTTACTTGCGGCAAGGTTTGTTGACGGTGCGCACGCAATGCGGGAGTTGCCAGGGTCGGGGTTTCCGTATCACCCAGGTTTGTCCGCGCTGTCAGGGGCGTGGCAAAGTGCAAGCACGCCGCACTATCGAAGTGCGTATTCCTCCCGGCGTGGAAACCGGTCATCGCCTGCACCTAGCGGGCGAAGGTGAGGCTGGTGATCCCGGTGCGCCGCGTGGCGACCTGTACTGCGTGCTGCGGGTCAAGGAACACCCCTTTTTCCGAAGGCAAGGGCGCGACCTGTTTTGTCAGGTGCCGATCAGCTTTACCCAGGCGGCTCTGGGGGCAGAGATGGAGATTCCCACGCTGGACGGCAAGACGGTGCGGCTGGTGATACCGCGAGGCACACAAAGCCACGAAGTCTTGCGTATTCCAAACCAGGGCATGCCCCAGCTGCGCGGCCAGGAACGCGGCGATTTGCTGGTACAGGTGATTGTGGAAGTGCCCCGCAAGCTCACCCGTCGCCAGGAAGAATTGCTCCGCGAACTGGCCGAACTGGAACAGAAAAACGTTTCCCCGCAACGGCGAAGTTTCCTGGAGATGCTGAAGTCTTGGCTGGGAGGTGAATCCCAGCCGGGTCAGTCACCGTCTGCGAATTCCTGAGCGGTATGAGATCCAGCTATGAGTGACGACCTCCACGAGAATGCGAAAAGCGCAAAGCAAGCGAATAGCGAATCGGCAACCGCGGCGGCGCCGTCGGGCACGACTACGCCGGATGGCTCGACCGAAGCAGCCCAGGTGCTTGCCGATCTCGAACAACTCAGTCGCGAACGCGATACCTTCAAAGAACTGCTGCTGAGAACCCGGGCCGACTTCGAGAATTACCAGAAGCGTGTCGCCAAAGAGCGCGACCAGGAGCGGCGGTTCGCCCTGTGGCCCTTAGCGCAGGACCTGCTGCCGGTGCTGGACAATTTCCGGCGTGCTCTGGACTCCGTGCGGGAAGATTCGCCGCTGCGTCAGGGCGTGGCGATGATTTATCAGCAACTGCAAGAGGTGCTTCGTAAGCACGGCATTGTGCCGATGGATGCGGAAGGGAAGCCTTTCGATCCGCACCTGCATCAGGCCGTCTTGCAACAGCCCAGTCGCGACCACCCACCGAATACGGTGTTGAAGGTAGTCGAAGCGGGATTCTTCTATCACGATCGCGTGCTGCGGCCGGCACGGGTGATCGTGTCGGTTGCCCCAGCCGAAACCGCTGCGGAAACCGACCATGCAACCGCTGCCGCACCGCCACCGTCGGAGCAGACCGATTCCAGTGGTAACGCCTGAACACTCAGCACACGGAACGGAGGGGAACTATGCCGACGTATGAGTATCGCTGTGAGGCCTGCGAGTACACGTTTGAGGAATTGCAGCCGATCACCGCCGAACCTCTGCGGGATTGTCCCAAGTGCCACCAGCCGCGCCTGCGTCGGCTGTTCGGAACTGGAGCCGGTCTGATCTTCAAAGGTTCGGGCTTCTACATCACGGATTACCGCAGCGAATCGTATAAGGCCGCCGCTAAGAAAGAGCTGGAGCAGGCCGGCTGCGGTTCCGACAACTGCAAGTGCAAGAACGAATCGGACTAGATGCCGGCCGCATGATTCAGGTGCGCTGCCCGATTTGCGGCAAGGAAATCCGCATCGAAAAACTGGAGGATTTGCCGACTTTCCCGTTCTGCAGTCGGCGGTGTCGCCTTATTGACACTGGTCGCTGGCTGGGCGGCGAGTACCGCATTCCCACACTGCCGGACGAAAGCGAATCCGAGACTGCGGAACCTCCCGCTGAGGAAAACGAGTGACCAGCGTCGGCACCAGCCGCAAAGGGCAGTACCCAACCGGTGGGCCAGTGGAGTGCATCATTCCCTTTGCTTCGCCAGGCCGATAACCGATGTATCCGGTTCTGAGTGGCAGGTCGGCGAACCCGGCAGCAACTTGGATTAACGGGCTTTGTCATTGGGAGCAGTTGCTGATCCTGGCGGGTCTTGACCGGTGCCGTAACTATCGCCTAAACTACTAATGAATTAGGCGTAAAGAACTAGTCGAGAGGAAAAGCATGGCCGGTGAGTCGCTGCCGACACCCCGCGAGCTGGAAATTTTGAAAGTGTTGTGGCGTCAGGGACCGTCCAGTGTCCGCAGTGTCTGCGAGGAACTGAATCGCCAGCGCCGCCGACGACACCGGGAACCGCTCGCCTACACCACGGTGCAGACAATGCTCCGCCTCATGGAAGAGAAAGGTCTGGTAACGCATCGGCCGCAAGGTCGCACATTCATTTACACGGCACGATACACGCGGCAGGATAGCGTGGCTGGTTTCGTGCAACGGGTTTTTGATGGGGCTGTCCGTGATTTAGTGGTCACGCTTCTGGAGAGCGAATCGCTGAGTGCCGCGGAACTGGCAGCTATTCAGGAAATGATCGCCTCGGCCCGTCAGCGTCTGGCCAAAGACAAGAGCGATAAACCGTCGCTGACACCATTGGCCCGGCCTTCGACCGAGGCCCGAAAATCGGCGGAGGATTGAACATGTCCGCCTGGGAAACGCAGATGCTGGACGGACTGCTGCGCAGCTGGATTTCCGGCGGACTGGTGCTGTTGCTGGGTTGGTGGATGGCGTGTCTGGTTCGTGCACCCGCAGCACGACAGCGACTCGGCGAAGCTGCGGCAGTAGTGGCGCTGGTGTGCGTATTGGTCGGCTTTCTACCGCCCCAATGGTACTGGGCGAACTGCGCCGCAGGTCCCGGCCTGTCAGAGCGCGTTACCGCTATCACACGAGCGGAACAAAACCCGGTACCGCCGTGGACGGGACTTGCAGCAGCAACTGCAACCGTCGCCGACACCATGGATCCCTCGCAGCCGATTCGCGAGTCACCGCAACCCAGCCAGAAAGCATCGCCGCCGGCCAGCATAGCTGAGAAAGGGTCGGCGTGGCAACAGGGGGCTTCGCCATCGTTCGCCACCGGTGGATGCCGATCTGTTGACCGCCCTATTGTGGACGATAGCCATCCGCAAAATGCACCCATTCCGAGTTCGGATTCTTCAAACAGCAGGCTGGCCATCGGAAGGGAGGGATTCGCACATCGGCCTGGCTTGGCAGGTAGTCATGCGGCAACTCCGTACCAGGAGATTGCCCCGTCCGAAACCGTAGCGAATCGGGCAGCGCAGCAGCGACATGGTTGGGATGTGATGGCGATGGGCGGCCTGTACTGGGGGCTTCGGTCGGCCGTGGCGATCTGGCTGGTGGGAGCCGTCGGGTTGAGTGTCCGGCTGGCCGCGGGGTGCTGGCGATTGCGACAGATGGTGAAAAAAACGCGACCGGCACCGGCTGCGCTGGCCGCCACCTTTCAGCAACTGGCCGACACCATCTGTCCCCGAGCGCGGTTGCGAATCAGCGATGGCATAGAACTGGCGTGCAGCTGGGGCTGGCGCCAACCGCTGGTGCTGGTTCCCTCGCACTGGTTGGTGCAACTGCAACCCCGGGATTGGCAGAGCGTATTCCGCCATGAATTGACCCATCTGGCTCGCGGCGACACTGTCAGCGCCGCCGTGTTCAGCACCGCGGCAATCTGGTTCTGGTTCGTTCCCTGGTTCTGGTGGTTGCGACGTCAGGTACGCTGCGCTCAGGAATACATCGCCGATTACCAGGCGACGCAGGGAGACCTGGAACGAGCTGCCGACTATGCGGAATTACTGGTGCGGCTGGTGAGCCGTGCCCGACCGCACCTCTTGACAGCGAGCATACACGGCACCGGCTCGGAATTACAAAGGAGGATTGCTATGCTGCTGCAGGGCACAGTCAAGAGCTTACCCGGTACCCGATGGTGGCTAATCGGAGGACTGGCCAGTTTACTGGCTGCAGGCGTGCTGCTGGCCAGCGGCGGGTGGTTGTCGGCGGGAACTGCCTCGAAAAACCAGCCGTCGGCCACTCCAGACAAAGCCGCGACAAAAGAGGCTACACCTCGCCAGGACATCGTCGGCGATCAAACGCAGAACAATGCTGCCTCTCAGGCTAAAGAGACTGAACAGCAAAAACCGAAGCCGGACAGCGAACAACGGACTCCAGCCAGGGATCGCCGGGATTCGCCACAACAGAGCGACAAACCACGCCCACGCGATCGCTCCCTGCCGGAACCTTTCGGCGAACTCGATGAGCTTCTGAAGGAGCCGCCGCCTGGCATAGATCCGCAGGAATGGCAACGCTTGCGAGAACTGCTGCGTCGGCAGCAGGAAGAATTACGGCAGATGCTGGAGCAGCTGCATCGCGGCCCATTGCCGGAGGATCGTCGCCGCATTCTCCCGCCGCCGGGATTGCGTCCACCGTGGTTCGCTGAACCAGCGCAGCGGCATCCGCGTTTGGGAGTGATCGTTGAGCCGCTGCATCCGGCCCTGCGCGACCAACTCAGCGTAGCCGACGACCAAGGCGTGCTCGTGCGGGAAGTTGTGCCGGATTCCCCGGCTGCTAAAGTCGGCATCAAGCCCCACGACATCCTGCTGGAGATCGGCGGCAAAGCCGTACCGGCTGACCCCGAGGCCTTCGTTCGACTGGTTCGTGAGTTGCCGGCAGGCAAAGTCGGCAAAGTCGTCGTACTGCGTAAGGGTAAAAAGGAAACGCTCGGCGAACTCGAACTGCCTGAACAACCCCAACCCCAAGTGCGTCCACCGGTGCGACCAATTCCACGGTCGCCTGTCGAACCAGCGCCGCAGGCCGGTTACTGGCTGCATGTCGAACGCAGTGGCGATGGCAGTTTCCGGGTGCAGTATCGGGAACCGCACCAGACCATCCGCATCGAAGGTCACCAGGCCGACGACAAGGTTACCGTCAGCAAAATCGAAATCACCGAGGGCCGCGAAACCAAATCCTACGACAGTCTCGATGCCGTACCGGCTGCTACGCGGGACAAAGTGAATAAGCTGCTCGATTCGGCACTCAAGGGGCGATTTTTCGTGCCCGAACCCCAGCAGCCGAAACGGTTTGACTAAGCTGGCTTTGCGCTCCTGACGGCCGCAGTGCGCCGAATGCGGACACCGTTCCACTTTCGCGGCCCATGATGGCTCCGGCAAGCCATCGTTCGCGCCCTAGTGAGTCCCGGCACTGGCCGACCGATCCTACACGCACAATGGCACCCGACCAGTCAACGCGACGCCGATGCACGCCGGGCAACCCTCGGCGGTTGCCCCGTTGTCGTGATGCTCAAGCGCCAGGGGGTTGCGGTGTTGACCGGGAAGTCTTGCCCGGTTCAGCCTTGCCCGATCCAAATCAGCGGCCTATTCGTCATAATTGGGGTGTTGCGCAAGCATTCCAACTCAACACAAGGAGTCAGTCATGCATTCCTCGTTCACGCGATGGCGAACTGCGGCAGCGGTGATGGGGCTGGTGGCGCTCATCGGTCTGGTATGGTGGAGCATAGCCAGTTCGGGGAATCATCCCAGACCGGATGCGGATGATGGACCACTGTTACCGACGAAACCGGTAAAGGCCCCGGCCCAACAGGCGCGACCCGTGATTGTCCCGACAATAGCGGCACAACCGGTTGTTGGGACACCTCCGACAGGTCCGATTGGAGGAGGCGGTGCTGGTGTTCAGCCGCAAGTGGGCGTCGTGCCGCATCCGCTGACCTGGGAATACCGCGTCGTCGAATTCGCTGGCCGCGACACCGATGAACATGCCAAAATCCTCAACCGTCTCGCGGCCGAGGGCTGGGAGTACGTGGGGCTGGTCAACCTGTACAACACACAGACCAACGGTACGACAAACGGCCAGCCGTCTGGTCTGGTGGCGTTTCGCCGACCGAAATTCCAGAATCAGCGTGTGCCGCCACCACTTCCGGGTACGCCGCCCGGCGCCGAGCCAGGCCAGGTACGCCCCATTCCCACCCGGCCAGCTAAGCCGTAGCTACGTGGCATCGCCCAGCCGTCAGAGAGCAAACCCAACGGCCCCAACTCCAGAGGGTTCGTTCGTGTCTTTGCGTCATGGTGGTCAGTAATTTTCTCCGGCCAGGCGGTGCGCCAGTTGCACAAACGATCGGCCCAGCTTTTCCGCCAGCTCATCCACCTGATGACAGAGTGCCGACCAATCCTGGCGACTGGTGTGTGGTAAAGCGGGTGGGGTGGCAACTTCCACGTAGCATTTCGCTTTGGGTTCGGTTCCGCTAGGTCGGAAGATCAGTCGCGCGCTCAGCCCATCCTTGTCAGCAACACAGACCTTCGCCGTTTGTCGAGCTACAGGTTGTGGTGATTCGTGACCCTCAACGTCCGCCTCGCGTTGGGCCGGTCGTAAATGGAACACCAGCACGTTGCGCCCCTGCCGGTCCGTTTCCCCCAGGATCGGCCCGAACCGCGAGTCCGGTCGCAGGTAGTCATCGAAATGGACGACTTCCCAGCCAGCCAACTCTTTTGGCGGATTGCGACGCAGGGTATCCAGGGCCTGCCCCAAACGCCTCATTTTCTGGTAATCCGCTAGCTGGCCCGGCAACTGCACGTTGCATAGCACATTGCGGAAATATCCGAACTCGCGATAAAGTTGCTCCAGGTACTCCACCAACGTCAACCCACGCCGCTTCTGGTACAATGCCGCCTCCGTCAATAGCAGAGCCGCGCCCGTCGCGTCCTTATCGCGAATCGCGGGGGTAATCAAAATGCCGTGGCTCTCCTCGCAACCGATGAGAAAATCGTCGGGCGTGCCGTAATAATCGCGGTAGCGCCCTGCCGATTCCAGTTGCCACAACACGTCGGCAATGAATTTGAAGCCGACCAGCAGGTCATCCACCACCGCACAGCCGAAATGTCGGGCAATCCGTGTAACCAGATTCGTGGTGACTTCCGTTTTGACCACCAGGGGCGAGGCCGGCCAGCGTCCCTGCTGACGCAGCTGTGTCAATTTGAAATGCGTCAGCACCGCGGCGATTTCGTTCCCCGTCAGGAATCGCCATTCGCCACTGCGCATCCGCGCCATGGCGCCCAGCCGATCCGCATCCGGATCACTGGCGAGAATCAATTCGGCTTGCGGGGTTTGCCGGGCTAACTCCAGCGCCTCCTCGAAAGCTACCGCCATCTCCGGATTCGCCGATCGGGTATGGGGAAACAGACCGTTGGGCTCCATCTGTTTTTCTACCGGCACCACGCGCACCCGTTGCTGCTGCAAAACCTCCAACACACTAAATCGCCCTACGCCATGCAGCGGCGTGTAAATCACCGTCAACTCATTGGGCCGGGCTGCTCCCAACAGGCTCTGGCGCAGATTCGTTTGCACGTACTCACGGTGCGCTTCCTCTTCGTACGGGACAATCCAGCCCTGCTGCAAAGCTTCGGCAAATGGCAGTCGGCGAATGCCCGTGACCCGATCCACGCAGTCGGACATAACCTGGTCTTCGGGAGGGACCGGCTGGCCGCCGTGCTGCACATAGAATTTCGCCCCGTTATCATCCGGTGGATTGTGCGAAGCGGAAATGTTCAGCCCGCCATGAGCCCCGTAATAGCGAATGGCAAACGACAATTCCGGTGTGGCTAGGTAGCGCGAGGACCCAGGCGGCAGCAACACAGTCTCGATGCCGTTGGCCGCATAGACCTCCGCTGCCAGTTGTGCAAAATCCCGGGAACTCAGTCCCAGCACCGGATTTGGTAAGGCCGGGTTGTACTGCCGATTCTGATCCTCAAACCGCCGCACATCATAAGCCACCACCACCCGCAACCGCTTATCCCGCCCCAGTTCCTCCGCGAAACGTAATCGCAGATAATCGCAATGACCCTGCACCGATGCGGTTACCGTCCAGGGATTCATCCGGTTCGGCCCAATACCCACCGGGCCACGACGACCTCCCGTCCCGAACGGCAGAATGCGGTAAAAGCGATCCAGTAAACCAGGCCAGCGACGCTGCTGAATCAGCCACTCCAGTTGCGGCCGGTAGTCGCGGAATTCCTCCCCCGTCATCCATTGTTCCAGGTAGGCGAGTGCACGCTCCCGGTATTCATCCGGAGCGTCCAGGGTCGCAAATCCCGCTCGCACTTGTTCTCGCCACTCCATATCCGCCTCCTGTTGGAGAAGCGCTCTCGCTTTTCAGTATACTAGTCGTCCGCCGGGCCCGTTTAGGGGGACGCCCGGGGCAAAGTCGGACAAGTCCCGCGAACCGGCCGTGGGGAGTTCACTGACCGCGATGTACAGCTCGCCGAGGTCGGCTCACCAGACGCCGACATCGCCGCGACGAGATGCCAACCGTTCTGAGAGGATTGGGGCGGCTATAATGCCAGCGAGCCATCAGGAACGGGATCTGGCCATGCCCGAACTGCCGGAAGTCGAGACCGTGGTACGTTACCTGCAACCGCTGCTACTGGGCCGACGCGTTGTTTCGGTGCGGGCAGCTCGGCAACGTCTGCGCTCGCCTATCCCACGCAACGCGTTGCGACTATTGATCGGCCAAACCTTTACTGCGGTTCGACGCCGGGGCAAATGGATTGTGCTGACGCTACAGCAGCACTGCTTGCTGGTTCACCTGGGCATGACCGGTCGGTTGCAGGTTCTTCACGCGGATACGCCACTGGCTCGCCATTGCCATCTAGTCTGCTGGCTGGCTCCAGAACCGCGGCAACTGCGCTACACCGACGCCCGCCGATTCGGAGCTATTCACGTCTTGCCGCCCGCTGAGGCAGAGCGATTTCTGGAACGGCAGCTCGGCCCGGAACCATTTTGCCTGTCGGCGGTGGCCTTGCACCATCGGTTGCAAGCCACGGCTCGTCCGCTCAAAGTCGCACTCCTGGACCAGCGCTTGCTCGCCGGTCTGGGAAACATTTATGCCGACGAGTCCCTGTATCAGGCTGGCCTATTCCCGAAAAGAGCTGCCAACACACTTTCCCTTTGCGAAGCTGGGCGACTCGTTAACGCCATCCGTACTGTCCTGCATCGGGCCATTGCCTGTCAAGGTTCCTCCATCCGCGACTATCTGTTTGGGGAAAACGGTCGCGGATCCTATCAAGAGGAATTTCTCGTCTATGGTCGCGACCAGCAACCCTGCCGGCGTTGCTCGCAACCGATTCAGCGTTGCCGCCTGGCCGGGCGGTCGACTTATTTCTGCCCCCGCTGCCAACCCCAGAAGCCGACTACGAGGTGACTCCGACCAGCCATGTCTTACCGCCGCTTTAAACGCTTGCTCGGCGAAACTTATTTGGAACGCAAGTGCCTGCTGTTATTCGGCACCGCTACCCTGCTGCTGATCACCGCTAGTTTCTGGTATTATGCCTGGATGACTGAAAGCCTGGTCTATGAACAAGCCCGCCTGACTGGCCGATTGTTAGTCTATCAGGCCCTGCTCCGCCTGCATTTAGAAAAATGGGGCGGGGAGGAAACCGGTCGGCTCGAAGCGCCACAACGCGAATTGCTGCAACAGTTACGCCAGCGTATCCTCGGCCTGACTCCCTTGCAACCGGAAGGACTTCTTTATAAGGCCGACATCATTCCCGCCAGCAGCGATGACCCGCAGCATCAAGCCCTGCTTCAAGAATTCGCCGACCGGCCCCAGCAGAGAGAGGCCGATCTTTATCTTGAGCCGCCTTCCGATTCCCCTTACAACTATATATTTCGATCCGCACTCTGGGGGGATGAGCGCTGTATTCGCTGCCATCGCCAGCAACAGCTACGCACTGCCGGCTGGCATACAGCTACAAGTAATTCTGAGGAAGGCCCGGCCTTTTTCGGTGTTGCAAGTATATCTATGTCCACTAAGCCGATCGATGACGAAATCCATAAGAATCGCGCCATCCTGATCGCTACCGCCCTAGTGACGGTGCTATTACTGATGAGCGGCAGCTATCTCATCGTTCGCTACGTAGTGGTCAAGCCGGTCAAGCACTTGAAAGATGTCAGCGACGCTATCTCCGCCGGCCAGCTCAATGTTCGCAGCGAAATCCAGACCGGCGATGAATTTGAAGACCTGAGCCACGCCTTCAACCGCATGATCCGCACGCTGATCAGCATGCAGGACCAACTCCGCCGCGTCAATGCCGATCTGGATCGCAAAGTGGACGAACTGGCGCAGGCCAATATGGCTCTTTATCAAAGTAACAAACTGAAAGACGACTTCCTCGCCACCGTAAGTCACGAGTTGCGTACTCCCCTGAACAGCATTCTCGGCTTCAGCGAAGTATTGCTGACCAGCGATCCCCCGCTTTCCGAGAAGCAGACCCGTTGGGTGAAAAACATCCAGAGCAGCGGCCAGCAGTTGTTGAACCTGATTAACGATGTCTTAGACCTGGCTAAGATGGAAGCTGGTCGCATGGAGGTTCGTATCGAGGAGTTTCATATTAGTGAAATTGTGGACACGATGTTGAACATGTTCCGTCCACTCGCCGAAAAGAAGAATATCGCTCTGAACAGCGAAGTTGAACCCGGAATTCCCCCGGCTCGTCAGGACGCCAGCAAGATTCAACAAATCCTCTGGAATCTCCTCTCCAACGCCATCAAGTTTACTCCGGAAGGTGGACGAGTAGCAGTCAAGGTGGAGACCGATGGTGCTCATCTCATCCTGTCGGTCAGCGATACCGGTATCGGAATTGCCCCCGAAGACCAGGAGCGCGTTTTCGAAAAGTTCCGCCAGGTTGGTCAGGCGTTAACCCGCGAACAGTCGGGCACCGGACTGGGGCTTTCTATAGTCCGGGAGCTGTGCAAATTATTGGGGGGCACGGTCGGCTTGAAAAGCGAACTGGGGCACGGCAGCACGTTTACGGTGACACTGCCGCTTTATTTAGAGGTGACAAAAACCACACCGATGGAGGACTTAGAGCCGCCCTCGCCTTTCAGTCTCAGCGCCCGTTACAGCAGTGCTCGGCGCTCTCGCGACGAAGTAAGTCAACCCCGCGAGGAGCAAGCCCGCCATGATTAGCGGTCGAGAACTGGTCACTGGTCTGGTCGCGCAGGGCGTAACCCACTGGCTGTGGATTCCCGACAGCGAATTGGGCCGTTGGGAGCCCGACCTGACTTCCGACCCGCGATTGCAACTGATTCGCGTCAGCCGCGAAGCCGAAGCCATCGGCATTGCTGCCGGCCTGCTGTTAGGCGGGAAGCGACCAATAGTAGCGATGCAGTGCACCGGTTTTTTCGACGCCGGCGACGCGTTTCGGAACGTCGTTCATGACCTGCGTCTGCCGTTATTTGTGATTCTCGGTATCCGCAGCTATCTAGCTTATCAGGAGCGACATACCGCCGACAGCTGTCCCCGCTTTACCGTGCCGATCCTGGAAGCCTGGCAAGTGCCGTTTCAGATACTAAGCCCCCAGGCCAGGGCAACCGACTTGGTTCACCTCTATATTTCCGCGCAGCAGAAAAAACAAGCTTTCGTGGCCTGCATTCCGGAGTGAAAGTTGCCTGCGAGGAAATGAACATGACTCCTGAAGAAGCATTGGAAGTTTTGGCAAAATACCGCGGCGATGCTATCGTCATTACCACTATGGCAGCAGTAGGTATCTGGCCACGATTCTCCGATCAGCCCCGGGATTTTGCTTACATGCCTTCCGCTATGGGACAGGGCCCTGCTCTGGGACTTGGTCTGGCTCTGGCTCAACCGCAGCACCGGGTGATTGTCGTTTGCGGCGACGGCAGCTTGTTGATGAACCTCGGTTGTCTGGTCACTATCGCTAACTATCCGGCTCCACTCTTTCTAGTGCTTATGGACAACGGTATGTACGAAGTCACGGGTGGTCAGCCGATTGTCGGTTCCCGCACTATAGATTTCGGGCGAATCGCAGAGGGCGCTGGGATCAAGCGGGTTTATCATTTCCGTGAGAAAGGCGAATGGGAGGACCAGGCTCAGCGATGCTTAGAGCTGCCAGGACCCGTGTTTATCTGGCTGGAAATTGCTGGGCGAACCGGCCAAAAAACCCCGCAACCGCCGCGAGCCATGCCAGAACAGATCCGCCGATTACAGATTGCTCTGGGTGTTAACTAAACTTCCTGACGTCCGGCAGCCTGCGGCATTCCAATCAAGGCTCCTCCAGGTAAGTATAACCTTCCAGACCATTTTCATAAAACCGCAATAACATCCGGGCTTCGGAAAGGGAAATCATGTTGGCACGGACAGCTTTTTCCACATCCTTACGCATCTGGGCTAAGAGCTCATCGGCAGAATACTGGACATAGTGCAGGACTTCGCGAACCGTATCCCCCTTGATTACCGCCTCAATATAGACCTCGCCGTTGTCATCCACGCTGACGTGTACGGCATTGGTGTCGCCGAAAAGATTATGCAGGTCGCCAAGAATCTCCTGATAGGCTCCTAGCAAAAACGCTCCCAAATAATAGGGCTCGCCATTAAACGGATGCAATTCCAGTACCGGCTTGACGTCGCGTAAGGAAGGGAACTGATCAATTTTGCCGTCGGAATCGCAGGTAATATCGCCGAGGATACCCCGGCGGCTGGGGGGTTCGTCCAGCCGATGGATCGGCATCACCGGAAACACCTGGTTAATCGCCCAGCTGTCCGGCATGGATTGAAAGACGGAGAAGTTGCAGAAATAGGTGTCGGAAAGCAGAGCCTCTAAGTTTTGCAGTTCTTCCGGAACATAAGGAAGTTCGCGAACAATCCGCAACAGCTTGTTCGCGAAGGCCCAGAAGAGGCGTTCCACCAGGCCGCGCATTTCCAGACTCATGTAGCCAAGATTAAACGCATGCAAGGCCTGCTCAATAGCTTGCTGGGCATCGTGATAGCTTTCGAGGTAATTCTTCTTATTCAGTTCGCGGCAGATGGCAAACAGATCGCGAACCGGCTGGGGAGCGTCGTCGGGCGGCTCATCGGGCAAGGGGCTGTCCTCTAAGTCAGCTACCCCTAACACATTAAAAACGAGAACGCTGTGATAGGCGACAATCGCCCGACCGCATTCGGTGATGATAGTAGGATGTTCGACCTCGGCTTCGTCGCAGATGCTCTTGATATAATAGACGACGTCGTTGGCGTATTCCTGCAAAGTATAGTTGACGGAGGATTCAAAATCGGTCTGGGAGCCGTCGTAATCAATGCCGAGTCCGCCTCCAACGTCCAAGTATCGCAAGCCTGCACCTAAGCGTTTCAACTCGACGTAGATGCGAGCGGCCTCGTTGATGGCATTCTTAATGCTGCGGATGTTGGTGATCTGACTGCCGAGGTGAAAATGCAACAGTTGCAGGCAATCGGCCATTCCCTCGGCTTTGAGGTATTCGAGGGCGTCGAGGATTTCGGTGACGGTCAGGCCGAATTTCGAGCGATACCCTGCGGAAAGTTTCCATCGGCCAGAACCCCGAGAGGCTAACTTGGCCCGTACACCGAGAACCGGCCGCACATTCAAGTCGCGCGCATGCCGTACCAGTGTTTCCAATTCCGTGAATTTTTCGATGACCGGAATAATCGGTTTGCCAATCTTACGCGCGAGAACCGTCATCCGCAGGAACTCATCGTCCTTGAAACCGTTGCAGATAATCAAGGTCTTATCATGGCCATTGGTCAGGGCCAGCACCGCCAGCAATTCCGGTTTGGAGCCGGCTTCCAAACCAAACCGCAATTCCTTGCCGAACTGCACTAACTCCTCGACCACGTGCCGCTGCTGGTTAACCTTGATGGGATAGACCGAGATATAGTCGCCGTGATAATCAAACTCCGCGATGGCGTGGCGGAAAGCCTGATGAATCTCGCTGAGGCGATGGCGGAGAATGTCGCTGAAGCGCAACAGTATCGGCAACTGGATGCCGCGGGCCTGGAGTTGATCCACGAGCTCTTTCAGGTCGATCGCGGGTTCCGGCGTCTTATAGGGGTGGATCGTGACGTGGCCGCGCTCGTTGATTGAGAAATAGCCTTTACCCCAGTTGCGAATGCCGTAGGTTTCCGCAGCGTCCTGGGTAGACCAGGTTTCGAGCAGCTCCATTCTGGTTTGTGCTCCGCTCAGGGCCAGTGCGTTGGCCGGGTTTGAAAAGCTCAGCTGCCGAGCTTTATTGTCAGTGCCACCGTAATGGTTCCATTTTCTTCGACAATCTGTATGCCGTCGCACCGAGAATGTCAAGGGAAAAACGAGCCAGTTTATGAAGCGCCGGCGTTGCGCCTGGCTGCATATGCAAGAGCCGGGACAAGTTATCCGCGGAGGCCTGACCGTTTGGAATATAAGCAGACTCGCCGAACTGGTGTAGGGTGAATGCGTGGTGGAGGAAGTTATCCGCGAGTTGCGCTCACACCGACCCGCAGTTGCGATACCGACCGAGGTGTAATCCGTGGAGGGGGAGGATGCCCTGGGAGTGGCGCTTGTATGGCGCCTGCGAGGAGAGCCGAGGCGTCGCGGTCAGCGTGACCGGAGCTGGTATGCCGCCTCTTGCAGGAATTTGTCGTCAGGCAATCCATAAGGGCGGAATTTTTCGAGGCGGCCTTGTTCTTCGCTGTAAAAGTAAGCGCGGTAGGGACCGAGCCGGGAAGCCAGTGGGGAATCGAGAAAGTTGCTGGAATCGTTAGCGCTCATTTGCATGGCGATGCGGAAGTTGAGTTCGCGGCAGGTGGAGCGGTCAATGGCACGCTGCAGGTTGGTCAGGGTATCGCACCAGAGGAAGACATGAATGCCGACGGTTGGGCCTTCCCGCAACAATTCCGCAAGCAGGCGTGCTGCACTTGGCGGTTTGGAACTGTCGAAACCAAAGCCATAATCGTCTTCTTCGCGTCGCAGATCACGGAAGCGGTGCAGGGCGAAGATAAAAAGCAGCCAGGTAGAGAATGCCGTGTTCGTCGTCTGCAAACGTTGTTGCATTTCGGCGTGCAGTTGCTGCAGGAAGGGCAAGACGTCGCGCCACCGGCCGCATCGCAGCTGCTGCGGTACCACCGCCAAAGTAGCGGTCAGGCTGGCAGCCACCGCCGTGCCCTCCGAACTGCCGTCCAGGACAAAGAAAATCGGCTGCTGGCCAGAGTCGCTGGCACCAGCGGGAGCGGGAAGTTGAGCGGCCAGGGCCAGCCAGGCGGCACAAAACATTCCCGCCGCCAGCGTTTCGTCCTGGCCGACTATCGCCAGGTGTGCCCCGGTTTGCCGACGCAACACCAGATGGGTCGGTTCGCGGATAGCAATAGAGTCGCCGAACCAAATGATCGGCGTGTTGGTAATGGGCGCCCTTCCGGTGAGGCATTTCCGTAGTTCGGTATTGCTGGCGAGAATGGAGGGAGCATTGCCTTCGAAAACCACCTGGGACAAGGGCGGCAGCTGTCGTCGGCGAGCCAGTTGCTGAATTTGCTCCAGATAGCGTTCGCGTGTTTCGTCGCTGAGCCAGACGATTTGGAACGGGCTGTTTCCTTCGACCAAGCCATTGGCATCGTTGTAAATCGCCTCGCCGGGCCTGCTGAGTAGGCGAGCGGCGGTGTTGTCCTCACTGAGGATGAGTGCGGAATCGGCTTCGCTGCATTGCAAGGCGATGCGCACGGCCATCTGGTCGAGTGTGCTACGTGCCAATGAATAAGCTCCGCCCAGGGTTTGCGAACCAAGCACAACATGCAAACCGAAAGCTCGCCCCTGACGCACCAGCCGATCCAGCAACTGGGCCGATTCCTGAGCGATGCGGTCGTCCTCGACGAAAAATTCCTGGAACTCATCCACCAAAAGCAAAATCCGCGGCAGGGGTTGACCGGTCACCTGACGATAAGCGCGAATGTCCTGTACCCCTGCTTGCCGGAATAACTCCCCGCGACGGCGCAACTCTTCGTCGAGCCGCTGCAGAACGCTCAGACCGAATTCGCGTTCGCTTTCAATGGCGATGACGCGAGCATGGGGCAACCGGTGCGTAGCATACGTCTTGAATTCCACGCCTTTCTTGAAGTCCACCAGGTACAGTTCGACTTCCTGCGGGCTGTAATGCAGGGCTAAATTGGTAATCAGGACGTGCAACAGGGTAGATTTGCCGGAACCAGTTTTGCCGGCGATGAGGACATGCTGAGCGGTGCCCTGACCGAGTCGGAAATACTGTCGGCGTGTAGCCCCGCAGCGACCGATGGGGACTTCGATACCGGAGCTGGCGTCGCTACTCCAGAGTTTTTCCGGCGGCGGTGCGACCCAAGAGAAAGGCACCTCGACGCGCTTGGCTACCACCGCTGCTTTGCCGATCTCCTGCAGCAAGCGGTTGCAGAGAGGATCGGGAGGCGGCGGGTCGAGTTCCAGGGGTACCTGCAAGAAATCGGGGTCCTGCCAAGCTAGCCGATTGCCCTGCCAGACCAGAATAGCCCCGGCCCGTTCCAGGTCTTCGAGCTGAAAACCGTGAGGCATGGGCAGGCGGGGATCCACGCTCACCAGGGTGTACACACCGCAGCGGGCGCCGCTGGTGATAACACTGGCCAAGCGCCTGGCCGCCTCCGAAGTGAAATTCATCGGGAAATCGGTAACCACGAGGATGCGATAAGGTTCGGCCAATTCGCCGGCTTGCAGGTTGTATTCTTCGAGAGTGGCGTATTGATTGCGGAGGTAGGTTTGCAGCACTGTTTCCATGTGGGAGGTGAGGTCGGCCAGGCGTTGTTCGATCTGCTGCGGTTCGGTCCAGATGCGGCTGGAGACCAGGAGTTCGTCATAGTCGGCCAGGTGCATCAATGCCGAAAAACTTTCGCCGAGCCCCATGGGATCAATGATGACCAGCCGCAGTTTGCCGGGCGGAATCGTGGCCAGAAGGCGAAGCAGATACATCTGCATGAACTGGATGGCGGCCAAGCGGGCCCGTTCATTGGGTGCCTGGGAGGTCGGTAAACGCACCACACACGAACAGCGTTCGGGAAACTCCAGCGCTGCCGGCAGGCGGAATTCCGACGGGGTGACGGAACGCATTTCCGCATCGTCGGGCCAGGCATCTCTCCAGTCGCGGAGCGAGATTCGGAAACGGCCCAGGGGAACTATTGGCGGCGGCGCCGCGGGTGGCTGCCAGTGCAGCCAGCAATCCGCCGACCAGGGCGGACAATCGCCGTAGGCTTGTTCAGAAAATTCCTCGGTCAGATCGCGGAGTTCCCGCATTACCTCCGCCCAGCGCCGCCGTAACTGCGTCCATTGCCGTTGCCGCCAGTCCTCCAGTTCCTGTATCGCCTGCCGGTGCTGATTTTCCAATTGCTGGCGACGCTGCTGATACTGCTGGTCAAGCTCGGCCAGTTGACAGGTAATTTCCTGCTGCAGGCGCTGCCGCTCCTGGGTGAGGCGCTGACGGCATTGTTCAAGGCGTTCCCGGAATTGCACATCGAGCAACTGCAAATCCCGCTGCGTTTGCACCTCATGTTCCGCGAGCCAGCGGCGATGGCTGACGGTGAGATTTTTGATGGCCTCTTCAAACTTCTGGCGGCGGGCTTTGAGTTCGGCAGCCTGGCGGCGATATTCGGCCTCGGCATTCTCCTTGCAGACCTGGCCGGCTTTGCAGGCTTCGTACACCGCTGCTAGCAACGGTTTGTAAAGCTTTAATACCTGCCAGCGTGCCAGATAATACATCCCGACCATCGCTGCCACGCTCACCAGCACGGCACCGGCCAGGCTCATGGCCAGCGCCGGCAGGGCGTGCTCAGCCCAGAAATTGCTTTGCAAAACGGCCTGCAACCCCGTTTCTCCTCCGTTTGACAAAGCGTATCCTGCAAGCAGAATTGGCGCCAGAAGCATGGCGATTGCCAAGCCGGCCCACCAGAATCGCTTTCCTTCAAACCAGCGGGGCAGCACCAGTTGCTTCAGCTCGTCGAGATATTGCCGGGCCAGGTCGGTTTTTTCTTGGACGAAGGCCAGCAGGTTGTCGTCTTTGGTCAATTTTGGACGGACAACCACCACCTTTTCCGGCGCCTGCCGCCAGCGCTGCAACAATTGGCGGGCCTCTTCCTGAACGTTTTTGATGCGAGCCCATTCGGCCTGGAGTTGCAACTCCAAACTGCGAGTTCGCTCTTCCAGAGCGGAGGCTGCCGCCTCGTATTCCGTGGTCAACTCCCACTTCTGTTCTGCGAATCGCTGCACGGCATGTTCACGTTCTTGCTGGGCGCGTTCCTCGAGTGCGGTGCGACGCTCTTGCCATTCCGCTTCAATTTTTTCCGTCTCGGTCTGTTCCTGGGTCTGGAGGTTGGCCAGCGCTTCTTCGAGGCGCTTTTGCAGTTCGGCCCGCTGGCGTTGATAAGGGATATCCAGCTCGGGTAGCTGGCGGCGTTGCTGACTCTCCAGGTGTTCGAGTCGGCGGCGATATTGCTGCTCGATTTCCACTTCCGTCTGCGTTCGCCAAGTCACCAGTTCGCGGAGTCGCCTCAGGACTTCGCGTTCGCGTTCCAAAAGAGGCGCGGTTTTCGGCGAACTCGCGGATGCGGTTTGAATCGCAGACATGGTGGGTTCCGTAGCTGGTCAGGTACAATCCCGCTGCATTTGCCGCAAGGTCTCTTCCAACCGCTGCATTTCCTCCAGCGTGCGGCGGACAAGAGCTTCCAGCGGCTGGAGATACTGTTCAGTGAATTCCCGTTGCATCGCGTCCGCCCAGTAAAATCGGACGCGGTCGGCGACCTGCCGCAATTGCTGCATCGCTTCCTGCAGTTGAGCGATTCCGGTTTGCAGCGACATGGTCGGGCTCTGATGCCCACGGTGAGCTTCCGCCCACCATTCCTGGTCAGGAAGAAGTCGGGGTATCGGCTGAGCCGGTGCCGCTGGCAGGTGGCGTGTCGTGAGGTGCTGCCGGCGCCTGCATGGCCAGGTACGCCGCCAGGGCATCCATCCGTCCCTGCATCCAGGCGAGGAGCTGGGGCACTTCGATTTCGAGAAAATCGCCGAGGCGTTGACTGGCGGAACGATATTCGTTGACCGCCCGGGGCCAGCGTGCCATCCAGGATTTGGTCGCCAGGAGTTTCTGTTCCGCCTCCTGCAGTCGTGCCTGGGCACGGCGGAGGGCTTTTTCCTGCTCGGTGGTATCCGGGGGTCGGTCCTGAATGGTCATGAGCTTACGGCGTTGGAGTTCTAGGCGGGCTTCCGAAACGGCTTGCTCGCGTTTGCGGATTTCCTGTTTCCAGAATCGCTCCTGTTGTTCGAGCCAGACGGCCAGCCGCTCCGCCACCAGCGAAACCGAGCTGAGAGCCGCCGACGCTTCCTGCTTGAACCGCAGCAGGGCGGCCCGCAACTCCTCGAGCACTTCCACCGCCAGCACCCGCGCTTCCTGGGACATGGCTCAGCGAATCCGGAGATATTCCTCAATCTTCTCGGCTTTGCGCAGCAGGAAGGGCACTTGCTTCTCCGCGGCTTCCATAAACCGTTTGAGCACCTGCACCGTTTGCTGAAATTCCTCGGCAAACTTTTCGTGTTCCTGGTCGCGCCAGGTATCGCCCAGCGCCAGCATCTGCGTGTGCAACACCTGCAAGCGATTTTGCAATTCCCCCACGAACTGCTTGAGGTTGTGGGCAAAGCGTCGCAGTTCGCCCGGATCGACTATGGCTTGCGGCATGGCGGGCTCCTCGATGGGACGAAATGGACTTGCGGTCGCGGCGGCGAGCCTGCACACCGCTGGCTGTCCATATCAGTGTAAGCCCTTCTGGTCCCGAAGTAAACCGCGAACCAGGCCAGCGGCAATTGCGTTGGTAACCGGCGAACAAACCTGGGTCGGCTCGCTTGCTTCTGTTCGAGCGAAACTGCCGCGACCATATCTTGCGCTCGCACTCGGAGGCGAATCCAGCGATCCACTATGCCCTTCCCACAGCAGCAGCCAGGGATTTTTGCTATACTAATCAGATGTCGGCGGCGAGAAAAACGGGGCGGGAGTGGTATGAGCAGCGGCGGTTCGATTTTCCTGGATTTCCACTTGCCCAGCGCCACGACCTGGTTTTACCTGTCACTGGTGGTGGCGGTGGGGCTCTTTTTCCGGTTTCGCCGGTTGGCCAGCTTGCAGAATTGGGATGTGCTGCTGGTGTTTCTGCTGGTCCCGGGTATGCTGTACTTACGGGAATGCCAGGCCCGCCGACACGAAGCAGCGCTGGGATACTGTCAAGCGCTGGGAGTAACGGCGAGTCAGGCGGCCACCCCTCAGGTCGGTTCACCGGGGTTGCTGGAGGAATTGTTGCCCTGGGCCTCTGCCATGGATGCCGCCGCTCGTTTCCAGCAAGCCGACCGGGCCGTCCGTCGCGCCTACCTGCTGTTGTTGCTCGGCAGCGGTGCCTTGCTGGTGCGGTGTCTGGCCGACCTGGTCGTGATTCGTCGCCAGCCGTTTCAAGCTAACCTGACGCCGGAAGGACTGCTCTGGCTGGGGGCAATGCTGCTGGTGGTTTTCTGCGTAACTACAGCACTGCCGGTTTTCGAATCGGCCAAACCAGGCGGGGCGGAATCGGTGTTACTCGAGCGTGCGCCGCAGGTGCTTGCCCGTCAACCGGTGGTCGAACGACTCTTCGACATTGAGAGGCTGATCGCGGGAATTACCGTGGCCTGCCACCTCCTGCTAGCCGCCAGCCTCTTCTGGGTCGGATACCGGCATTTCGGCAAAGCCACGCTCGGAGCGTCGGCGGTCTTGCTCTATTTGTTGCTTCCATACTCTGCTTACCACGCCACCGAATTGCTGCATCTGGTGCCGGCCACGTTACTGACTCTGATGCTGGCGGTACATCGCTTACCCGCAGTAGCTGGCTTTTTGCTGGGCCTGGGTTGTGCCGTCGTTTATTTCCCCGTCTTTCTGGCGCCGCTGTGGATGAGCTATTATTACCGCAGAGGGTTCGGGCGCTTTCTGATAGGTCTGGTGCTGGCCCTGGCTATCGTCATCAGCACTTTGTGGCAGGCGGGAACCCTCTGGCAAGAATGGCAGCAGGTCCTCCACTGGCCGGATTGGCGTGCCTGGGACGTCTCTCGCCGACCCTCAGGAGATGGACTCTGGAGTGGCTTGGAATGGCATTACGCCTATCGAGTGCCGATTTTCGTAGCCTACCTGGTGCTGGTGGTGTTCAGCGTACTCTGGCCACGGCAAAAGAATGTAGGCCACCTGTTAGTTCTGACGACGGCGTTGACCATCGGTGTCCAATTCTGGTATGGCCGAGCAGGCGGAACTTATGTGCTCTGGTATGCCCCGCTGATGGTTCTGCTGCTGCTGCGACCCAATTTCCGCGAACTGGAGGACCGGCCGATTCCGAGTTGGCGGGAACGGCTGCGCGACTGGTGGCAACATCTCGCCGGACGACACACCCGAAGCCCAGCCTCACTCTCCGCCAGCGCACCAACCCCCAGCGATAAACTTTGACTTCCCCGCATCCTTCTTGGTAGAGAGAGCCTGAGCGATTCTTCTCTGCCGACTGTCCCCGTACGCCATTATGGATCGGCGTGATTTTCTCCAGCAGCTGGAGCAGACCGGGCTGACGCTAGTGCCGGCGTTGCGGGAGCGGTTGCGCCGGGCAGATGCCAACGCGCTGGACGCGCTGGGATTGGCGCGGCTGCTGGTCAAGGAGCGCCTGCTCACGCCCCTGCAGGCGAATTATCTGCTGACGGGTCGGGGCCAGCAGTTACGAATCGGCCCGTATGTTGTGTTAGAACGGCTGGGGCACGGGGGCATGGCTCAGGTCTATAAAGCCCAGCACCTGGCCACCGGGCTGACCGTGGCCCTGAAGATTCTCGATCCCCGTTACGCACAGCACCCAGTGGCCCTGGCGCGATTCCGCCGTGAGATTGCCGCCTTGCGAAAGTTGAGGCATCCCAATATTGTCCGCGCCCTAGATGCCGCCGAACATCAGGGGCAACTTTACCTGGTTCTGGAATATGTGGACGGGATTGATTTGTCGCGGTTGGTCAAAAAGGCCGGGCCTCTCCCCGTGGAGCTGGCGGCACATTGCATTTACCACGCAGCCATTGGTCTGCATCATGCTCACCGCCACGGTATCGTGCACCGCGACATGAAGCCTTCCAACCTCATCCTGGAAATCGTCGGCCGCGAGCAACCCGGCCAGGCCGTGCAGCAATTTACCTACGGACAGGTGAAGATTCTCGACCTGGGCCTGGCACGTTACGACGCCGTCAAGCATCAGGAATCCACGCAAATCACACGGTTGCACGCGGTCATGGGTACGCCCGATTACATGGCTCCGGAGCAGGCCCGCGATAGCCATAACGCCGGACCACGCAGCGACATTTACAGTCTGGGCGCCACTTTGTATTTTTGCCTGGCCGGACGACCACCTTTTCCCGAAGGCACACCGTTAGAAAAGTTGATGCGGCACCAAACGGAAGAACCGACGCCGCTGCGGCGATTACGCAGTGACGTTCCTGCCGCTCTGGAGGAACTTGTCCGGCAAATGATGGCCAAGGACCCGCGGCATCGCCCCAGCACTGCCCTGGAAGTAGCGCAACGCCTGGCCGCCTGGCGTCAACCACCTCGCGTCAGCCTCCTTTCGCCGCAACCCGTCCCTGGCAGCGAAGAGTTACCGGAGGCGGAATGGCTGCCACCCGTGCCAAGCCCGAAGGTTTCCGCGGCAGCTGCGGAGCCGCCAGCGGTATCGGCTGACCCGGGTGCCCAGCCGATGTCCCTAACTGCCCCCTCCGGAGCTGCCAGTTCGCAATTCACTTTGAACTTCGTACCGGCTGCTGGCCCAGCTGTGGCGCTGAGCCAGGCCGCTGGCATTCGCAGTCGATCTCGTCGCAACGATTGGCTCATTTGGGTCTGGCTGCTGGTTTTGCTGGCCGGACTGAACTTTGCTCTGCTGGCCGTGCTGGTCTGGCGGCGGTTCTTTATGAACCCCCAGTAGCTCGCAGTGGAATTGCCTCGGTGCCGGCCACGGCGGGGTTACACCCGCCGCTCCTGCTGACCACGGCGGGCTTATACCCGCCACTCCTGGCTTCACGGAAAATTTACTCGTGCCAGGGTCAACGCTGCACCGACAGTTTGTACAATACTGGCGGTGGTTCCCCGATGGAGGCATAGCCATGATCAGCGTCTCCGAGTTGAAGAAGGGCACGGTGATCACCTTGGATGGTGCGCACTGGATTGTGGAGGACTATCACATTCAGAAAACGGCCCAACGCAAGCCGGTGCTTCAGGTACGCCTGCGGAATATGCGTACCGGACACGTCATCGAACGCAGTTTCAACGAAACCGACCGCGTCGAAGCCCCGGAAGTGGCGACGCGGCAGTTCCAGTTCCTGTATGAGGACAAGAATGGCTACGTCTTTATGGACGCCGAGACCTATGACCAGATCACCGTTGCCCCCGAAATTATTGGCAAAGGGAAATGGTTGCTCAAAGAAGGGGCGGAGTTTCCGATTCGGCTGGTGGAAGGGCAGCCGGTGCAGGTGGTTTTTCCCCCGGCCTTCGTGGATGAGGTGGTGGAGACCGGCGAAGGTTCCGCTTCCGGGCATGCCAGCAACGTCCTCAAAGACGCGAAACTCGCCTGCGGCTTGGAAATCAAGGTGCCGCAGTTTATCCGTGTCGGCGACCTGGTGCGTGTGGACACCGAGACGCACAAATATCTCGGCAAGGAAACCGCCAGGAAATAGCCGATGCTCGCTGCTCGCTCGAGCTGCTGTGGGGATGGACCTGACTTCCGGCAACGCCCTTCACCAGGTCGGGCTGGTCCGCTGCGGCTTTGGCTGACCATGACATCACCGATACGCACAACGGCAAAGGCACTCGCCCGAAGTTTCCTCTGGTATCTTGGCGTGTTGATGGTCAGCGCTTTCCGCCGGCCCGGGCAATCGCAAGCTGGGACTCTTACGCGGAGGGAGCATGCCGACGGCTGAACCGAGCGGCCCATTAGCGGAAGGTGCGGAGCGTCCTGCCAGCGGAGTGCAGGCGGAGTTGCGGCAACGCCTGCGGCGACCGGTATCTTTAGGGAGGCAGGTCTGGGAGAGGGCGATTCGTTTACTCCTGGCCAGCTGTGCCTCCTTATCCCTGGCCATTACCCTGGCCATTCTCGTCGTGCTCATCAGTGAAACCCTGCGATTCTTTCAGGATGCGGAGTACCAGCGGGAACATCGTCTGGCATTGCAGCGAACCTGCGCTTTGCTGATGGCGTCGCCCGACACCTCGTTTCCCTGGGCGACTGCAGGGCTGTTGTATCCGCAGATTCTTAACGACCTGCCCGCTTTGGAACGCCAGCCGGTTACGCTTCGTTACTTCCTAACCGGCACCGAATGGACAGCGGGATTCCGGGGCGAGAAATACGGTATGCTGCCATTGCTGGTCGGCACGCTCCTGGTAGCCCTTATCGCCGCCGCCCTGGCTTTACCGGCAGGGGTAGTCACGGCCATCTTTCTAAGCGAATACGCCGGGCCGCGCTGGCGTGCCGTGCTCAAACCAGTCCTGGAAATCCTGGCCGGGATTCCCACAGTCGTTTACGGCTACTTTGCACTGACCACGATTACGCCGTTATTGCAGCAGTGGATTCCCGCTCTGGAATCGAACAATCAACTCAGCGGCGGCATTGTCGTCGCCATCATGATTTTGCCGATGGTAACCAGCTTGAGCGAGGATAGTCTACGGGCCGTGCCCCAGGTGTTACGACACGCTTCGTATGCACTGGGCGCCAATCGGTTTGAAACGGCGACCCGCGTGGTGTTGCCTGCCGCACTTTCAGGCGTGATGGCTTCGTTTCTACTGGCCATTGCCCGGGCCGTCGGCGAAACTATGGCCGTGACCCTCGCCTGCGGCGGTAAGGCTCAACTCAGCTTCGACCCGCGCGTCGGTGCTGCCACTATTACCAGTTACATTGCTACCGTTGCCGCAGGCGACGTCATGCACAACAGCACCCATTTCCAAAGCCTCTTTGCCCTGGCTCTGGTGCTCTTTTGCATTACCCTGGCCATGAACCTCCTGGGGGTACTGGTGCTCCGCCGCTATCGGCAGGCGTACATCTGATCGGAAGGCGGCCCGGATCGAGCGTCAGCTGCAGTCATCGGTTCGGAGTCGGCTCACCTTAGCCGATCTCCACACTTGCCAAACACTCCGGCTCGACATTCATGGCGATACCTCAACAGCGAACCGGCAATCCTCTCCGCGATCCGCCCTGGACTTTCCGTGAACTATGGCCAGCGGCGCTGGCCTGGTCGGCACTCGGGCCAGTGCTGGCTGCTGGGATTGTCGCATTTTTTTACTTGCTGGCAGGGATGGATACCTCCCTGGCTGGGCGGCAGTTATTGTTCCGCTGGCTGTTGTTGAGTCTGTTTGTAGGCGGCGGTATCTTCCTGGGCTACTTGCTCTACTGGTCGCGTGGAGTTCGCGCCATGCTGTTTGTGGCACTCACCGCCTGTATCACCTGTATGTCGCTGGCCGTGCTAGTCTGGTTCCTAGCATCCCTGTTGCATGACGGCTGGGCCTGGATGCAATTTGTCCAGCGGGCTATCGAGGAAAACAACACCGCCTTGCTCGAGCGTGTCCGCAACTTTGAACAAGAACGCGCGCAGGAGCTTCGCCGCTACGACCAAGCCGCTCAGCAAGCCCGCCGACAACTCCAGGAGCAAATCGCCCAGTTACTCCAGCAAGCGGCCTCGCCCGAGGCACGCGCCTTAGCCGAACAGCAAGCGGCGGAATTGCGTCACCGCACTGAACAACGCCTGCAGCGACTCCGCCAGCGCCTGGAACAAAACCTCGAGCGTACCGAAGCCGAAATTCGCCGCGAATACCAGTTGCAGTATCAGCCACGCACCAGCGCCGTAGCCGCTCTTGGCCGATTTCTCACTTCTCCCTCCAGCGATAATCCGACGCGAACGGGTATCTGGCCGGCACTGGTCGGCAGTTTGTACATGGCGTTGATCACGCTGCTGGTCGCCGTTCCCATCGGGGTGGGCGCGGCTATTTACCTGGAAGAATACGCTCGCCGCAACTGGCTCGCTCGCTTAATCGAAATCAACCTCGCCAACCTCGCTGGCGTCCCCTCGGTCGTTTATGGCATCCTCGGTGCTTATATTTTCGTCGAACTGTTGTTCCAGCCGATTGTGGACGAACGCGGCAGCTTTACCATCGGCTGGTTGCAGCAACTGACCGAATGGCTTTTCGGCAAAGAGGTGCAGGTCGCTCATCGCAATACGCTGGGTGGCGGGCTGACCCTGGCCATGTTGACTCTCCCCGTCATCATCGTCACCGCCCAGGAAGCCCTTCGGGCTGTGCCTGTCTCCATTCGCCACGCCGCCCTGGCACTCGGTGCCACACGCTGGCAGATGATTGCTCACCACGTTCTCCCCTATGCTTTCCCCAACATTTTGACCGGCGTGATCCTGGCCATCTCCCGTGTCCTGGGCGAAGCCGCTCCCCTGGTGCTCTTCGGTGCCTTGTTGTTTCTGGACTACACACCCCATCTTTTCAGCCGCTTCACAGTCACTCCCATGCAGATTTATAACTGGGCTTCCCGACCGCAACTGGAATGGCGCTACTGCGCAGCCATGGCCAGTCTGGTGTTGCTCGCCCTGCTGCTGTCGCTGAATGCGGCGGCGATATTGTTAAGGCAGCGGGGCCAACGCCGCTATCGCTGGTAAACTGAATCGGCTGCTTTTTTCACGATTTCCTCTACAACATATCTGAACGACCGGCTGGCAGTGCCGGATTCCCACACCGCAGCTATTCGCCCGGCGACTCCTGGCCCGGCGGAGGTTCACCTATGTCCCATTCCAGATTCTGGCTTGCTGCATTCATCTGCCTTCTTGTGGCGGCTCTCGGTTGCTTTCGCCAGCAGACCGAACAGGTCGGTAAATACCTCCTCGTCGGAACCTTTACCGACGATGCCCAACAGGACAAGTGCAAAGCCAACGCCGAAGCTGTTCTCGCCCGACATCCGGACATCAATTGTCTGGTCGGCCTGTGGGCCTATAATCCGCCAGCTCTTTTACAGGCAGTGAAAGAAGCAGGTAAGCTCGGCAAAGTTCACATCGTCGCTTTTGATGAAAACGAAGAAACTTTGCAAGGGATCAAGGATGGCCACATCGTTGGTACCGTGGTTCAAGATCCGTTTCGTTTTGGTTACGAATCCATGCGGATTCTCGCCGCTACCATTCGCGGTCAGGACGCCATGTTACCGGAAAACCGCATTCTTTATATCCCCCATCGGGTCATCACTCGCGAAAACGTGGAAGAGTTCCATAAGCAACTGCGCGAAATCAAGGAACACAAGCCCAGAGCGACTTCCGGCGAACCGGCCGAGCGGCAACCATTCCTCGCCTTTATCAGCAATAATCCGCACGAATTCTGGACAATCTGCGAACGCGGCGTGGAGAAGGCGGCCGAGGAATTCCACCTGCGTTGCGAGTTTCATCGGCCCGCACGCGGCACCCCCGAAGAACAGCGCAGTATCCTGGAAAATCTCTTAGCCCGGGGCGTGCAGGGCGTCGCCATCAGTCCCGTGGACGCCGCTAATCAGGCCGCTTTCTTCAACGACATTGCCGCCAAAATTCCTTTCATCGCCGCCGACAGCGACCTCCCCGAAGGCAGCAAGCGTCTGTGTTACGTGGGCACCAATAATGTCGAAGCCGGTCGTGCTGCCGGTCGGCTAGTCCGCCAGGTGTTGCCCGATGGTGGCAAAGTCGCCATTTTCGTTGGACGCCTCGACGTCCAGAACGCTGTCGAACGTCGACGCGGCGTACTGGAGGCCTTGCAAGAACCATGAACACTCCGTTCGCTAGCAAGACGGAACGGGCGGCGACGTCGCCGGTCTTGGAAGCCGTCGGCATTTGCAAGGCCTTTCCGGGCGTCCAGGCACTCTCGCATGTTAGTGTACGTCTGTATCCTGGAGAAATTCTCGCCGTCGTCGGGGAGAACGGCGCCGGGAAATCTACCTTGATGAAGATTCTCGCTGGTGTACTGCAACCGGACTCCGGCCAGATTTTTCTTGACGGCCGGCCCGTTCATTTTCGCAGCGTCCAGGAGGCACAAAGCCACGGTATCGCTCTCATTCACCAGGAACTCAATCTCGTACCGCAACTGGATGTTGCCGCCAATATCTTTCTCGGTCGCGAACCGACCTGTGCCGGACCGCTCCGCTGGCTCAGTTCCGATATTTATAACCAGGCTGCCATCTATACACGCGATTTAGGTTTGCAAATCCCGCTAACTATACCGGTAAAACATCTCCCCGTAGGTCAGCAGCAGTTAGTGGAAATCGCCAAAGCTCTTTCCCTGTCTTCCCGTATCTTGATCATGGACGAACCCACATCCAGTCTTACCCAGCGCGAAAGCGAGCGGTTGTTTGAAATTATCCGCCGCCTGAGCCGTCAGGGCGTCAGCATCATCTATATTTCCCATCGCTTGCGGGAAGTCGAGCAAATTGCCGATCGGGTCACTGTGCTCCGCGATGGTCGCAACGCCGGCGAACTGCAGCGCGGCCAGATCCATCATGAGGCGATGGTTCGACTCATGGTAGGTCGCGAATTGCGGCAGTTCTATCACCGCGAGTTTGCCCAGACCAGCGACAACAGGGTGCTGGTGCGTGTAAGCGACCTGCGGCTGCATCCCGGTCAGCGCCAACCCATTCATTTTTCACTTCGGCACGGAGAAATTGTCGGCCTGGCGGGACTTATGGGTTCCGGTCGCACCCGTCTGGTGGAGACTTTGTTCGGAATCCGCCCAAAACTAACCGGTCAAATCTATTTAGATGGCGAGCCGCTAAGCATCCGCTCTCCCCGCGATGCCATCCGCGCCGGTATATATTTAGTGCCGGAAGACCGCAAGCAGCATGGCCTGATCCTCTCCGACAGCGTTCGCCATAATATCAGTTTATCCTCGCTTCGGGAACTAAGCCGCTATCGGTTCATCGATTGGCGGCGGGAAAAGGACCTGGCTCAGCGCCTGGTGCAGCAGTTAGCCATTCGCACACCGCATCTCGATCAACCGGTGGGGCTGCTTAGTGGTGGCAATCAGCAGAAAACCGTTCTGGCGCGTTGGCTCGCTCGTCAGCCTCGTTGGCTTCTTCTCGATGAACCGACACGCGGCATTGATGTCAATGCCAAATCCGAAATTTATGCCCTGATAGATGCCCTGGTGCAGCAAGGTGTCGCCATCCTCTTTGTCTCCAGCGAAATGGAAGAAATCCTCGGACTCTGCGATCGCGTCCTGGTCATGCATCAGGGCGAACTCGCCGGTGAACTCCCCCGAACCCAGATGAGCGAGGAAGCAATCATGCGGCTGGCTACCGGAGGCGCGAAACTTCCATGAAAAAGTTGCTCGGATTATTTGTCTTCTTCCTGCTGCTGTATGGACTGCCTATCCTGATAACTTTCGAGCCTCCCGAGCGGTCGTTCCACTATCATCTGGCTCGCGATATAGGTTATTACGGCGTGCTCACTCTCGGAGCCGGGGTCTTGATTATCAGTGGCGGGATAGACCTGTCTATGGGTTCGGTGGTCGGTTTGACGGCCACGTTGCTGCCTATGCTTCTCGTTCGCGTCTCCGAAGATTCGTTGCTGCAACAACTCGCCGCTTTGCTCGCTGTCCTCGCTGTGGGCATGTTTATTGGCCTGCTGCACGGATTATTAGTGACTAAACTCCGCCTGCAACCGTTTGTGGTGACCCTGTGCGGGCTGTTCATCTATCGTGGCCTGGCACGCTGGATCAGTGGCGAACAGGTTATGGGGCTGGGCAATCAATTCGCGCCATTGAAGGGATTTCTCTACGCCGATCCGGTCGGCCCATTGCCAAGATTTTTCGTCATCTTTTTGATACTAGCAATGCTGGTCGGCATTTTCCTGCATGCGACGGTTTACGGGCGATACCTTTTCGCCATTGGTGGAAATGAGCGTGCCGCTCGCTTCGCGGGTATCGCCGTGGATCGTTATAAGATTCTCGCCTATGTCATTTGCTCCGTGCTGTCGGCATTTGCCGGTATCCTCTATGTCATGCAACATAACTCCGCCCTGCCCTCGAACACTGGCAATTTTTATGAGTTATATGCTATCGCTGCTGCCGTCCTAGGTGGTTGCAGTTTACGTGGCGGCGAAGGGACGGTCCCCGGTATGGTGCTGGGAACTGCAATCATCTGGCTCCTGGAAAGACTTACCTTGATGCTGGGAATCCGCAGCGAATTGTTGTCCACCGTGGTCGGTGCATTCCTATTAGCCGGCGTAATCTTAGAGGAAATTCTCCGCAGATTCCAGGCCGAGCCTAGAAGCGAATAACTCTATTTCTTCTCGGGCGGTGTCCTCATGAGCGAACTCATCAAGACCTTGCAACTGGATTACCACCCTCGTCTGCCACAACGCAGAGACTACGGGATCGGTTGTATAGGCTCAGGGTTTATTATGCGCGACTGCCATCTCGTTGCTTATCAGCAGGCAGGATTCCGACCCGTCGCTATATATTCCCGAACCTACCAACGGGCTCAGGAACTGGCAGAACGATTTGGTATCCCGCGCTGTTACCGCCACCTGGAAGAATTGCTGAGCGACCCGGAAGTGGAAATTCTGGATATCGCCGTTTCGCCGGATCAGCAACCGCCGATCATTCGCCAGGCGGTCTGTTATGGCGGCAAGATTCGCGGTATCCTGGCGCAAAAGCCCCTGGCCATGAGTTACACGGAAGGCCGCGATTTAGTCCACCTATGTGACCAGGCCGGCATCCGCTTAGCTGTGAATCACAACATGCGTTACGATCAATCGGTGCGCGCGCTCAAGGATATTCTGCAGCGGGGCTGGCTTGGCGAGCCGGTATTAGCTACTATCGAGATGCGCGCCATCCCTCATTGGATGCCGTGGGCCCAGGGCTTGCGGTCGCTCAGTACCTTTATTATGAGTATCCATCACTTAGACACTTTTCGTTACTGGCTCGGTAATCCTGAGCGTGTGCTGGCGAGTACTCGGCCCGATCCCCGCACGCCCTTCGCGCATCAGGACGGGATCAACCTATATATTCTGGAATATGCCAACGGCTGTCGCGCAGCGGCCTGGGATGATGTCTGGACTGGCCCGGCTAAAGAGGGGAGTGAAAGCGATATCTATATTCGCTGGCGTGTGGAAGGAACGGCGGGCTTAGCGCGGGGCACCATCGGCTGGCCGGCGTATCCGGCGCGCTGCCCCAGCACCCTGGATTTCACGACGCGGCAATTTCCCGGCTACTGGTTCAGCCCACGCTGGCCCGACACCTGGTTTCCCGACGCTTTCGTCGGCACCATGGCACAACTCCTGTGTGCCGTCGAACAAGACACGGACCCGGAAATCAGCGGCCGGGACAATTTAGATACCCTGGCTCTGTGCGAAGCCGTACTGCTCAGCGCCCGGGAACACCGCGCTGTGACTTTAGAGGAGGTCCGCCAATCGGCAACTTAGAACCGCACGTCTGGTTTCTTGCGCCCTGGCGAAAATGAGATAATTTAGGCCCAGGGCACTCGGCGGGGGAATCTGGAATGGCGAATGTCAAGCATTTCGGTGCGGTAGGCGATGGAAAAACCGATGACACAGCGGCATTCGAGCATGCCTTGAAAATGGGGGATGGGCTGCTGGAAGTGCCGCGGGGTGATTATGTCCTGACGCGAAGCTTAGTGGTGGCGCTGGACCAACTGGGACGGTTCAGCATGAGCGGTTTGGGTGGTCAGGCACGCTTGCTTATGAAATCAGCCGGACCCGCTATCCATCTGGTGGGAACGCATCAGAAGACGGCGGACCCCAGTCATTTTCGCGAGACCGTTTGGCAGCGCGAGCGGTTCCCGACGCTGAGCGACCTGGAAATTGTCGGCGAACATCCTGAGGCGGACGGTGTGCGAATCGAAGGCACTATGCAGAGCACGCTCCAGCACGTGCTGATCCGCCGATGCCGCTATGGTGTCCATCTTGTCCGCCGAGCCCGGAACGTAATCCTGGATGGCTGCCATATCTACCATGGGAGGCAGATTGGAATTTATTTCGACCATGTCAATCTGCACCAGATTAATATCTATGGTTGCCATATCAGTTATAATGCACGGGCAGGCATCTGTATCCAGGGGAGTGAAGTCCGCAACCTGCAAATCTGCGGCAACGATATTGAGTACAACTATGATTCAGGCATAGAAGGATGTGCAGATATTCTGCTGGACTGCCGCGAAGGTACGGTGCGTGAAGGGGCGATCGTTGGCAATACGGTACAGGCTCGGGAGAGTCCGCTGGGAGCTAACATTCGTTTATTAGGCGTGGGTGCGGGAAATGCAAATGCTGTCGGGATGCTCAGTATTAGCGGCAATTTGCTGGGCAGCCAGGAAACTGTCTTACACCTGATCGCCTGCCGTGGGGTCAGCATCACCGGCAACGTTATCTACAGTGGCTACCGCTACGCTATACGAGGGCAGGATTGCGTGACTCTGGTGATCAGCGGCAATTCGCTCGACTATAATTCCGATTATAAGGGGCAAAGCACGGATGGAGTATTGTTCGAGCGATGCCGTCAGATGGCTTTACAAGGAAACGTTCACGTGCACACCTTAGCGGGCAAGGAAGCCTTGCCGGCGAGCTGGGTATTGAGGCAATGTCGGGAGGTGGTAATAGGGGGATGTCAGGTGGTGTCGGGATATCCGAGAGGGATTCTACTGGAAGGATGCGAACAGGTGCTCATTCAAGGTTGCCGCATCGCAGCGGGGCCCGCAGTTGCAGATTATCAAGGCAGTATCGTGGTGGATGGGAAATGCCGCGAGTTATTGATCGCTAGTAACCTCGTAACTCGCGGGAGGCAAGGGGGTGTGGTGGTTCCCGCCAATGTTGGCCAGGTGCTCTCGAATTTTGAACTGGTTTCGGGTAGGTAAACTATTGCAGACCAGGGCACGAGGTGGAAGGACGACCATGAACCCGCGTGTGCCGAGCAAGGCAGAACAAGATTATCTAAAAGCGATTCATCATCTGGGAGGAGCGGACCGGCTGGTGTCGCCCAACGAAATCGCAGCCCGATTGCAGGTCCGCTCGCCGTCGGTGACGGGCATGTTGAAACAACTAGCAGAAGCCGGCTGGGTAGTTTACGAACCTGGTCGGGGCGCTCGCTTTACCCGGAGCGGGTTACGGGAAGCGCGGCGGGTGGTACGTCGGCATCGGTTGGTGGAGCTGTTTCTGCATCGCGTGCTCGGACTGGATTGGAGCGAGGTGGATGCGGAAGCGGAAGCGCTGGAGCATGTCATCAGCCCGCGACTGGAACGGGCCATAGCGGCGTATCTCGGTGAACCGCTCGAAGACCCGCACGGCCATCCCATTCCGACTCCGGAAGGCGAGCTGCAAGAGCGGCGTTTGCAGCCGATTGTCTCTTTGCGGGAAGGGGAATGGGCGATTGTCCGCGAAGTGCGGGACGATGATCCGGAACGGTTGCGGCAATGGGGAAAGCACGGGTTGAAACCGGGGACACGGGTTCGCATGCTGGCGCGGCATTTTCTTGACGACGTTTTTGAATTGGAGGTCAACGAGCAGGTGGTACGCGTAGGGAGCGAAGGGCTGGCGGGCGTGCTGGCCGAACGCGTTGAATAAGGTGCCAGTCTAGGCCGAACGGCTAGGAAAAACGCACTACGCCAAGTAACCCGCAGCGGTGCGGGGGAGGCGAAATTAGTTGGGGCGATCACTTCGCATCATCAGCCAGACCGGCAAAAAAGCGGACGCGGGCACGAGTGTCGGGCAGGAGTTCAACATCTTCGGGCAGGAGAATGCCGACACGCACAGAAACGCTGGCCTTGCTGCGATTCGCCTGCGGCATGATCCGCGTGACTTTGCCGGGCAGGACCAGTTGCGGGAAGGCGTCGGGACGAATCTCACAGCGCTGGCGGCGACGGATGTGCCGCAAGTCCCGTTCACTGATATCCACGTCCACTTCGAGATTGCGCAGGTCGGCGAGATCGCAAATGCTGGCGGAAAGGTTGCTGGGAACGTTCGGCAAGACCATATCGCCAACGTCGGCCCGTTTGCTCAGGACAACCCCGCTGATCGGTGAGCGGACGCGGGTGTTTTCGAGGTCGTACTCGGCATCGCGATAGGCGGCTTCGAGGGCGAGCATTTCGGCTTCGGCCTGACGGATTTCTTCGTCGCGAAAGCCCAGGCGGAGCAACTGGTATTGCTCAAACAGGGCCCGCTCGCGTTGTCTTGCCTGCTGTAGAGCGCTTTCGGTGCGTTCGAGTTCTTCGGGAGTGGCAGCGCGGCTGGCAAGACGGGTGCGTTTCCAGTCATTCTCGGCCTGACGCAAAGCGGCCTGGGCTTCCTGCCAGGCGGCTTCGGCGCGACGGATTTCCTCGGGACGATTCCCCGCTTTTAGCAATTCGTACCGCGCTTTCGCCTGCTGCCACAGGGCATATCGCCGATTCCGCTCGTGCAAATACTTGGTCGGATCAATCTCGGCAATCAACTCCCCCTCGCGGACACGCTGCCCTTCCTCGATGTAGAGGCGGATAATTTGGCCGCCTACTTTTGGGCTGACCTGCACCTTTCGCACGGGCACGACGTAACCCAGCGCTTCGAGTACCACCGTGTTGGGATCGGCTGGCGCTGGCCCAGGCTGCGAAGCTGACGTCTGGCCGGGTTCAGCACGGCTTTCTGTCCGGATGGCTGTCGCCGAAGTTGGTACCGAACTGTCCCGCCATGAACGCCAAAGCAGAAGAAGGCACCCTGCAAGTGTCAGCAGCCAAAGCAACCACGGTAAACGGTTCTGCCAGCGTGAAGGTGTGCGGTCAACGTCCTCAGGCAGCTTTAGTTTGCGGACACGTTCCGCCAGCGGGAGAGAGGGACTCTTGTCGGACATGGGGACTATGCACCTCGGCTTAGGAAGATGGCATTAGGCCATCGGCATCGTAGCTTGGCCGATTTACCAATTCTACCCGGTGATGCAACCTTCGGATTCAAGCCGCGGCAAATCGGTGCGCAGAGGCTCGGTTCAGGCTGGAGGTTGGAGCGGGCGTGGTCGGGCTGGCAGCTCCTGACGCAACCGCGCCAGCTCAGTGGGGAATGGAAGACCGAGAGCTGCGGCGTTGATGCGATTATGTTCCAGAGCCCGCACCACGAGGCGATACCACTCCGGTTGCAGGAACGAGGTCATTCCGTAAGCGGGCCTCTGCAAGCCGGGGCAACGTTTCAGAGCGTTTACAAACAGTTCGTTGGATTGCGCCGGCTGGTCGCGAAAAGCCAGCACCATAGCCAAGCCGATTTCCCCTACGAACGCATAGGCTTCGACCGGGCTATGCATCCAGTCGCGGCACCATTTTTCAGCGCGATCAAGAGCAGTCCGATCTTCACCGTAATGCCGCAACAGCAGAACCAGCAAATCTATGCGGTGCTGCACGCCCTGACGAAGTCGCACTGGGTCTTTTTCGGGACGCTCACTGACACGTACCAGGACTTGCAGTGCTTCCTCCTGATCGCGTGTGGTGATGCTCGGGGCTGAGCGTGGCGTGGAAGATTCTGCGCCGGTCCCGTCGGCAGTAGATGGGTTGTCCTCGATGGTCCCGGCAGCAGAAACCCGGACGCCGGACTGATCCTGCCAGGTGAGTCGGCTAAGCTGCAATCCCAGGGTGAAGGCCAGCAGCAGGCTGACCGGCACGCCCAACGCCCAGAGCCAGCGTCGAACCGATCTATGCGTATCGCGCCTGGGCCAACTCAAGGTGCTGGCAGAAGCGCTGACCGGCTCGGTGGGCACGGTTCCACTCCCACCGATCGCCGGTGCAGTACCACTGGTCGCTGATTCCGCCGCTGTCGTGCTCGGACTGCTTTGTCGGTAGCGTTGTTGCAGGACGGAGACCGCCTGCAACAATTCGGCCGGCGAGGCAAAGCGATCTTCCGGCCGCTTCGCCATCATTCGATGCACCAGGGCGCAGACATCGTCCGGCAAATCCGGACGCAGGGACTTCAACGGAGTCGGCTCCTGCTGCACATGTTGCAAAGCGACGGCAAAAGCGTTTTCGCCCTCAAACGGCGGCCGACCGGCCAGCAGGTGATAACAGGTTACGCCGAGAGAATAGATGTCGCTGCGGCAGTCCAGCGGGCGACCCTCCACCTGTTCCGGGCTCATGTATAACGGGGTTCCCAGGGTGGTGCCCGTCTGCGTCATTCGTTGGGCCTCTTCGCCGTGGATCACGCGAGATAACCCGAAGTCGGCCACCTTCACTTCCCCGCGACGTGTCACGAGGAGGTTTTCCGGCTTGATATCGCGATGCACCAGTCCGAGTTCGGCAGCGCGTTGCAGGGCCAGCGCCACCTGCTGCAGCACATGCAACACCAGTCCCACGGGAGCCGGACCGTTCCGCCGCAAGTAATCCCGGAGATTGCGTCCATCTACGAACTCCATCGCCATGTAGTGCACGCCCTCGCTTTCCCCGAAAGCGTACACCTGGACGATGTTGGGATGGTTGAGCTGGGCGACGGTCTTGGCTTCGGCTCGAAAACGTTTGAGGGAGACCTCTTGAGCGGCGAGGTCGCCTTTGAGCAATTTCACCGCCACACGCCGCCGCAGCGAGATTTGTTCCGCCAGATAAACCTGCCCCATCCCACCTTCGCCGAGCTTACGAATCAAGCGGAAATCGCCCAGCACTTTTCCCGACAGGTCCCGCCAGGCACCCGTCGGTGAAGGAACTGTCGAAGCATGGTCACGACCTGCGTCGCTCATACGGACAACCGGTTCAGGGCTGAGGATGATCGCTCCGCCATTGTCGCCATTTCTTCAAAGCCGCTTCGCGCTCTTCCTCGCTGCTGAAGCCGTACCAGTGCGGGTTATAGGCCTGACTAGGACGCATCTGCGGACTGACCCCCAGCAATTGCAGAGCGGGGAAGGAATAATCCTGTAACCGCTGGCCCGTCACGTCAATCAGCAACGCCAGGGCCAGGTCCCGGATCTCGGTGCGGATGGTAATCTGATCGTTGCCGCGAGCGAAGCGATTGACCGAGACCTGGGTGGTATCGGCGAGGAAACGTTCGAGGAAGTCGAATTCCTGTTTGCCAGCGTATTTGCATACGACAGTTAGAGCCAATCCCCGTGCGTAAGCGTTGAGTTCCTTATTTTCGGCCTGGCGTCGGGCCAGGGAGACGATTTCCGGAAACTCGACGCTTAGGGCCAAATACAGCACCTGTTGCAGACAAGCCGGATCGGTGGAGCGTTCCGCGACGCCGACCATCAGCCGACGCAGGATCCTGGCCTGCTCGCTCTTTTCTTGCAAGAACCGCCGCACCGACGTATGGTTGCACAACTGGTAAATCTGCCGCTCCTGAGGGATCACCGCTCCGTTGTTGGACGGAAAAGAACTGAGGAGAAGGGCGAGGGCGAATTGCTCCGGCAGGATTACTTCGGGCAAGCCGGTGGTATTGGCAAACGCCTGCTGGAACAAGCTATTGCACAGCTGGACGTACTCCTCCTGGGCCTGTTGCTTCAGACGGAGCTCCTCCGAGCGACTGGCACGTTCGACTTTGTCGAGCAAGGTGTGCCCCTGGCGAACCACATCGGCATAAAATCGTTTCGCAGCCGGGTCGTTGCCGACCAGTGCACGAAACTGTTGCCAGCCCGGAAGCCCCGCATCGCTTCGCTCGTCTGTGGCCGCCAGGAAGCGCTTGATTTTTTCTTCCAGGTCATAAACCAGTGCTTGCGGATAGAGCTCCCGGCACCGTCGGCGGATTTCCGGGTCAGGATGCTGCATACCGGCTTCGAGAGCTGGCAAGGCCTTGTGTCCGAGGCGTACCAGGGCCTGGCTGGCCGACTCCCGCACACGAAAATCGGCATCACCCAGTCGCCGCACCAGTTCTTCCGGTGATCCCGGCTGTTCCCGTGCCGGAGTCAGACCGATCCATATCACCAGCCAACCAGCAACTAGCCAGACGAGATCAATCGCCCCGAGTCCGGACTGTGGGCGTCGCATAGGTACTCCTCCTTAGGTTGACCACGGTGGGCTTACTCTCGCCGCTCCTTGGGGTCGCGCCGACGGTTCACGTTGGAACCGGAGCATCCCTCCAGACAGTAGTCTATTATCGTCCAGGTGCGAAGCCAGCCCACACTGGTGGGTTAGCGCTGCAGTCAGCTACCACGCTGGGCTTACGCCGACCGCTCACAAAGTTTTTGTCTTTGGACGCACAAGTGGTTTGACCACGGTGAACGTATGCTCACCGCTTCTTCTTTCTGGTTCGAGTTGACATAACGCAGCCCGCCAGACATGCTAGTATTCCGCGCGGCAGGCTGGAGTTCAATTGGGAATCAGGAATGGCCGTCATGCAGGCTTTTGCCACGGAAGCAGGAAGAATAGCCAATCGGCGAGTGGTAATTCGGGAAGGACTGGCGTGCGGGACAGGCGAACCGCTGTTGATTATCGCTGGGCCCTGTGTCATCGAATCGGAATCGCTCACGCTGCGAATCGCCGATTCCCTATTGGCCATCGCCAATCGGCTGCATTTACCGATTATCTTCAAAGCCTCTTTCGACAAAGCCAACCGCAGTTCCGGGCGATCGTTCCGTGGGCCGGGTCTGGAAAAGGGGCTGGCTATCCTGAGCAAAGTCGGCCGCGAAACCGGTCTGCCCATCACCACGGATATTCATGAGCCGTGGCAAGCTGCACCTGCGGCGGAGGTGTGCGACGTGTTACAGATTCCGGCGTTTTTAGCGCGGCAAACTGACCTGGTCTATGCCGCTGGCCGCACGGGCAAAACCGTTAACGTCAAGAAGGGGCAATTTATGGCCCCCTGGGAAATGCGACATGTCCAGGCCAAGCTTCAGGAAGTCGGCAATCACCGGGTGTTGCTGACAGAGCGAGGCAGCACCTTCGGCTACGGGAATCTGGTCGTGGACATGCGGGCAATTCCCTGGATGCAGCAGTTGGGCTGTCCAGTGCTGTTCGATGCCACCCATTCCGTACAACTGCCAGCAGCGGCTGGGGATCGAAGTGGTGGCTTGCGCGAGATGGTGCCTTACCTGGCCCGGGCAGCCGTGGCCTGTGGCTGCGACGGTCTGTTCTTTGAAGTGCATCCCGATCCCGACCACGCACTCAGCGATGGGCCGAACATGTGGCCTCTCGACCAGTTCGAGGACTTGCTGCGGATTCTGCTCCGCATCCGCGAAGCCGTCGTCGAGCAGCTCCGCCACGATACTGCCGGCACGCCCATCTAAAGGCTTTTGCGAGCCGTTGAAAATCGGCCTGGCGGCTAATACAATTCGACGTTCGCTATTCCCGGAATATGTCCCGGAGTGGCGGGCAAACGCCATTGTGCCGCCGGCCGGAAGCGACGGCGAGGACTGATCCCTGCTTTTGCCGCCCGGGAATAAGGGAAGTGGGAGGCGCCAGCACGGCGTACTGGCGCTCGCCTTTGCTGCACGGAGATGCCAGCGATGCCTCATTCGCGTAACGCCAAGAAACGCCTTCGCCAGAACCTCAAACGCCGACTGCGGAATCGCAGCGTCAAGCACGCCATCAAAACGCAGATCAAAAAAGCCCTGGCCGCCTACAAAACTGGTAACCTCGAACTGCTTCGCCGGGAAGTTCGCCTGGCTTTCAAGAAGCTCGATCGCGCCGCCTGTAAGCGGATAGTGCATCCCAATTACGCTGCACGCAAGAAATCCCAGCTATCCGCCATGCTGGCGAAATTGGAAAAATCGCAACCGGCCAGCTCGCCCGCGTGACGGATACAGTTGTTCATTCGCGAAAGGGATGCGGCCGGCAAAACCAGGGCGGTGTACCCAACGCCTGCCCAGCGCAACACACCAGCGGTTCAAATGCTCGATAGCCAGTCCCATCACGCCACTGCCACGCCGCCAGCCGCCGCAACTGATCGCCGCAAGTCCGAACCTGACCACAGTTGCATCTGGTTGTGACAACGGCCTGGCCTTCGGGCGGTTTTGCCCGCGTTATTCAAGTAAACTGGGAGAAAATGGGTTTGGTCCCGCCGTCAATCAATGGCGGCAAATAGTTCGGACATGCGGATACCAAAGCCCAGGCAGATCCGATAGAGCGTCTCGATGGAAGCGGAGTTCTTGCCGAGTTCGATCTGCGACAGGTAACCCAAGGAGACGCCGGTACGTTCCGACATCTGCGCCAAGGTCAGGCCGAGGGCTTTGCGCCGTTCGCGAATGAAGGCGCCCAATCGCTCTAGCAAGGCCTCTTCCGTCATGCGTAACAAACCCTTGCTCTGCAGGCAACGTTGCACGACATTTTCGAGTTGCTGCAGGTCGAAGGGTTTGGTAAGGTAGTCATAGACGCGGGCGCGCAAGCAGGAAACCACGCCTTCCAGGCTAGGATAGCCCGTAATGACAAGGACAGCGGCATCGGGTTGATTTTGGCGAATGAATTCCAGTGCGTGATTCGCATCCCAGCCGGGCAAGACATAGTCGAGGATGATCAGGTGATAGGGCGTGGTCGAAAGTTTATCCCTGGCCTCGGCCGCGGAGCTCGCCAGCTCGACTCGAAAACTCGGTCGGGCCAGCGTTTGCTGAATGAGCTGAGCTACCCCTGCATCGTCATCCGCAACCAGAATCCGCACTTCCTGCGGACAGAACCAGGCCGTTTCATCAAGCCGACTGGTTTTTGTTTTGACTGGCGTGGCCACACGACCCACTGACGGCATGGTTCGCGCTTGGGTGAAGGATTCCAGATGTGTGTTCACGGCTCCCCTCGCTTGTGACCTGGGCGATCGCCGGCTGGCGATCGCAACCAACCCGATTTTCCATGCACCGAGACAATCCGCTGGGATATTGGGAAAAGTCGTTCAAATCTAGAACGTAATTTCGCCGGATGCCAAATCGGTTGCCCCCTCGGGAACAATTTTTTGTCCCAGCGCAACAGCGGTATTCTGGCTGGCTAAGACTGTAACCACCAAAAGACCAAGTAAACACCAAGCATGAGCTTCATGGTTGTTAGTGTCTTGGTGTCTTGGTCTGTGCAGCGGCTCCCGGCGAGGTTCCGCCCACTGCCGTCTCGGAAACATCTGGCCGGAAAATACTCCAAGTAGCGCCTAGGGCCGCCGCCGGCGGCATGCATTTTTACACTGCGGACAGGCTGTGAGTTCTTTGCCGACCAATCGTCAAAACAATACGTCCGCCCGATGAGAATGGCCCCGGTTCAGCCAGGCTGCGTAAACTAACATTGAGGCGAAACTGCACAAGGAGCGGAACCGATGTGGACACGCCGGGAGTTTCTCCAGCGGACAGCGGGAACGGTAGCGGCTCTGTCGGCCCCGAGCCTGGGCCAAGTGCGTCCCGGCCAAGCCGCCGATGATCCGGAAGCGTTGAAGTTTCTGGCACGGTACCAGGACTGCATTGAACGTGGGTTGCAGTGGCTGGCCAAGGCACAAGCCCGCGATGGACACTGGGAAGCCAATGGCGGCAATTATCCGGTAGCGATGACCGCCTTAGCCGGCTTGGCGCTGCTCTGCGAAGGTAGCACTCCGACTCAGGGACGCTTCAGCAAGAACATCGAAGATGCCGTTGAGTGGCTTCTCAGCCGCGTTCAGCCCAATGGGTTGATCGCCAATATTCAGAACGCCGAGGAGCAGCAACGGTACATGTACGGACACGGCTACGCCATCACGTTCTTGTCGCAGGTGTTCGGTGAGGAAAGCGACCCGCGTCGGCGTGAGCAGTTGCGGCGAGCGCTGGAGCGAGCGGTGGAATTTACAGCGCGGGCACAAACTCGCCTGGGGGGTTGGGGCTACGTCTCCGCCGCTGAAAATCAGGACTTCGACGAAGGTTCGGTCACGGTGACGCAATTGCAGGCACTGCGGGCCGCTCGGGACACCGGCATTCCCGTTCCAAAGCAGACCATTGATAAGGCCAAGGACTACCTCCGCAAGAGCACGCAGGTAGTCCGACATGACCCGGACCCGCGCAAACGGGAAGCTGGCGTGACCTACAGCTTGCGAGGCGGCGGAGGAAATGTGCGTCCCCCTCTGACTGCCGCTGGCATCGCCTGCATGTTCAGCGCCGGCGAATACGAAAACGAACTGGCCATCCAGTGGCTCAACTACTGCATGCGGAACATTCCCATTGACCGGACTGGTCGGGACAGTTTCGGCCACTGGGAATACACGCATTTTTATTACGCCCAGGTGATTTACGTGCTCGGCGAAGACCGCCATGCCAGGATGCGTCCCGACCTGGCCGAAATCGAACGCCGCGATCCCTCGCAGCGACTCCTTTTGAAATGGAGTCGGTATCGCGAAGTGGTGTTTGAATTTCTCAAGAGTCGGCAGTCGGCCAACGGAGCATGGGGACAAGGATGGGTCGGCCCGGTGTTTACCACCAGCCTGCACCTGATCATCCTGCAACTCGACAAAGCCGTGCTCCCCATCTTCCAGCGCTGAGCAGTGGCGCGTATATACCTCCCGGCTCTTCCATCCGGCCATGGAAACGAATGCTTCTAACCCAACGCAGAAAGGCAGACGGAACATGAATCAGCATCTGGTAACCTCCGGTGAGGGCGAACTAGAACAGGCCGACCGCGAAGCGGTGCAGCGTGTCCGTGACGCTTATGATGAGCTGAAGCGGCAAATGGCCCGCATTATCGTGGGGCAGGAGCAGGTGATTGAGCAATTGCTGATCGCGTTGTTCAGCCGTGGACACTGCATTCTCGAAGGGGTGCCGGGGCTGGCCAAGACGCTCATGATCAGCACGCTTTCCAAATGTCTGGCTTTGGAATTCAGCCGTATTCAGTTTACGCCCGACCTGATGCCTTCGGACATCACCGGGACGGAGGTGATCGAGGAAAACCGTACCACCGGGCAACGGGAATTCCGTTTCCTGCCGGGGCCTTTGTTTGCCAATGTGATTCTGGCGGACGAAATCAACCGCACCCCGCCGAAAACCCAGGCGGCTCTGCTCGAAGCCATGCAGGAACGTCAGGTCACTGTCGGACGGGTGCGCCATCCCCTGCCCGACCCGTTCTTCGTCCTGGCCACGCAAAATCCCATCGAACAGGAGGGCACCTATCCGCTGCCGGAAGCCCAGCAGGACCGCTTTATGTTCAAGGTTTTTGTCCGATATCCGAGCTATCGGGAAGAATTCGAGATCGCACGGCGGACGACAGCGTTATTGCAAGAAGAGATTACGCCGGTGCTGGACGGTCGGCAGATTCTGGAACTGCAACAACTGGTGCGTCGGGTACCGGTATCCGATCACGTGATCAACTACACGCTGGCGCTGGTCAGGCAAACGCGAGTCGGCGAACTGGGCGTTCCTGACTTCGTTCAGGAATGGCTCTCATGGGGCGCTGGGCCGCGGGCCGTGCAATATCTGATCCTCGGCAGCAAAGCCCGTGCCTTGCTGTACGGACGTGGCCATGTGCAGATCGAGGACATTCAGGCGCTGGCCAAACCGGTTCTCCGCCACCGATTGGTCACCAATTTCACTGCCGCTTCCGAAGGGGTAACGCCCGACACTGTGGTCGATCGGCTCTTGAAAATTACGCCGACGCGAGAAAACGAACTGACGCAGGACCCGCGCTTCCAGAAGATTTTCGCCGCCTGAGCCTGCACCCCAACGCCAGCCCGCCTCGGACTGTATTCCGCGTCCTCTGGTGTGCGGCAAATGCGGACAATTCGTCCGACTCGGTGTCAGCTAAAGCGGGGCGCGTACGTCGGCGTGCTTGGAGAAGTCCGAAGCCTGCGGATTTCCCTTAGAACTTTCGAGAAATTAGCCTAGTCTGCGACGTGAAGCACTCCCATGTCCGATGACCCTCGCCGATTCCTGCATCCCAAAGCGATTGCCCGTATCAGTCGGCTCGATTTGCGAGCCCGACAGGTGGTAGAAGGTTTCATCTCGGGAAGGCATCGCAGTCCGTTTTTCGGCCAGAGCGTGGAATTTGTCCAGCACCGCGAATACGCTCCCGGCGACGACATTCGTCGGCTCGACTGGAAAGTCTGGTCGCGCACCGACCGCTTCTACATCAAGCAATATGAAGAGGAAACTAACCTGCGTTGCCAGTTGGTGCTGGATGTCAGCGAATCCATGCGTTACGGTCGTGGCGACCTGAACAAGTACGAGTACGCCTGCACCATCGCCGCCTGCCTGGCCTACTTGCTGCTGCGTCAACAGGATGCCGTGGGGCTGATTACCTTCGATGACACGGTGCGGCAGGTGATTCCGCCACGCAGTCAGCAGGCGCAGCTGGATCGTCTGCTGGTGGCGATGGACCTCAGCCGACCACGCCAGAAAACCAATATCGAAGCCATTCTCCGCCGCGTGGCCGAAACCATGACCAACCGCGGGCTAGTGGTGCTTATCTCCGATCTACTGGTGGATCGTCCGCCGTTGTTTCGCGGGCTGGAGATGCTGATTCACCGCCAGCACGACCTGCTGGTCTTCCATGTGTTGGACGACGATGAATTGATCTTCCCATTTGCCGGCACCACACGTTTCGAGGGCATGGAAGAGCAGCCCCACCTGATCTGCGATCCGCGGGCGCTGCGAGACGGCTATCTGGAAGCGCTGAACGAATACCTGCTGGAAGTCCGACGCGGCTGCACCCGGCGGGGAATTGACTACATGCTGGTCAAGACCAGCGATTACGTGGATGCGGTGCTGGCCAAATTCCTCCACACCCGCATGCGGATGAAAGCCAACGTCAAGCAGCGGCGAGGCTGATTTTCACCAGTGGAATAACCCGACTATGTGGGAACAAGCGCTGAATCCGGCCTACTGGTGGGGTGCCACGGCTGTGGCATCGCCGATCATTATCCATCTGATTAACCGCATGCGTTTCCGCCGCATTGCTTGGGCGGCGATGGAGTTCCTGTTGAAATCGCAGCAGCGCAATCGCCGACGCATCCTAATCGAGCAAATCCTTCTGCTGTTGCTGCGTTGTGTGCTGGTGCTGGCGCTGGTGGCGTTGGTGGTGCGACCGACCTGGTGGATGGGAGCCGCTGCTCAGGCACGCCGCCAGGAGTTGCCGCATTATCACTTCCTCGTCCTGGACGACAGTTTGAGCATGCAGGACCTGGAAGAGGCCAGGGCCACCGCTGGCCCGAACTCGTTTCGTCGAGCGACTGCCCTAGTGAGCAAATTGCTGCAGGACTATCTGGAAACGCCCGGAGCGCATTACGTGACAGTGTTCCGGTTGTCGCAGCCGGAAGTGCCGGAATTCGGGCCCGCCTATTCCCAACTGGGAGAGGCCCCGCCGGGTCAACTCCTGACCAGTGAGGAAGTACAGCGGCTGATAGCACGACTGGAGTCAGCCCAGCCGACGGCGTTGCGGATGAAGGCGGAAGACTGGTTGACGTTATTGCGAGGCTCGGCGGAGACTCCAGGCATAGCCGCTTACCTGGCCAGCATCCAACGGGGCCACAAGTATCTGCACCTGGTCAGCGATTTCCGCGAGCCGGACTGGAACCAGGAAAGTTTCCGCCCGGTTTTCGCACTGCTGGGGGATTGGGCACGCAGTCAGGATGTTCGGTTGCGCTTGTATGACGTGGCAGCACCGACCCGCAGCAGGGACAATCCGCAGGAGCGACCAGTCAGCCATGGCAATCTCGCTATCGTCCATGCGGTGGCTCGGGCCCAACAACGCCGCGAAGAAGGCACCGCTGCCAGTGCCGTTCCTGTGCAGGTGGTGGTGCCGGGAGTCCCCTTCGACGTAGAAGTCACGCTGCGAAATTTCAGCGCCACGGAGCGCACTGCCCTGCGCATCGGTGTGCGGGTGGACGGCGTGGAGAAAAACGAATTCGCCCGCGTGCTCGATCGCATTGGCAGTTACGAGGAACGAACGGTACGACTCGATATGCGCTTTTACGAGAACGACGCCCCCGGCCCAAAACAGCTCGCCGTCTACGTCGAAGACGGGCAGCAACCGGATCACCTTCCCGCCGATAATGTCCGCTATTTGTATCTCGAACTGCGAAAAGATTTGCCGGTCTTGCTCGTGGATCCCGATTACCAGCTCGACAGCCCGAAACCGGCCAGTGAATATGTGGCCAGCGCTTTAGGAGGGAGTCGGCGACTGGGCTGGCGAGTCGAACGCTGCCGTCCGAATGAACTGAAAAACCACAAGCTCGACGACTATCCCGTCATCTACCTGCTGAATGTGCCCGGCGTGGGCACCGGTCCGTCCGACCTCGACGAAGACAGCCTCAAGGTGCTGGAGAATTACGTTCGGCGTGGCGGTAGTGTGGTGTTCTTCCTGGGCGAACGCGTCAATGTGGATTTGTACAACCGCTTTTTGTACCGGAACGGCCAGGGAATTTTCCCAGCACCGCTGGCGTTGCGACCGGTGGCCAACAGCGCCTTGACTTTTGTGGACGATCCGCCCGACCTGGAAGACACCGCCCCGAAAGTCCGCGTTTTACATAGCGCGCATCCTGCCTTCAGTTTTCCCAAAGAGATGCTGGAGGAGTTCGCCCGTTACCTGCTCATCAATCGCTACTTCAAAGTCGAGCCGTCCTGGAAACCCGGTACCGACGTGCAAATCTTGCTGCAACTGACCAACCGCGAACCGTTGACGAGTTTCCGCCTGGAGACGATCGAGCTGGTGCAGCTATTGAATCAGGATAGCTCGCCGCAACGGGTAGTGTTGGCCAATTACGCCCAGCGCATGCTGAACTGGGTCGCCGACGCCGAACTCAAACGCAGCCGCAAAGGCCCACTTCTGGAAGCGGTCTCGGCTCTGCTCACCGACCCCGAACTCCAGGAGTATTGGAAACGACCGGATCGGAAGGAATTGCGGCAAAGACTGGAGCGATTCCAGCAACGGCTGCTGGCAGGAGACCCGCTGGTAATAGAGGCCAAGATCGGTAGCGGAACACGCCGGGGTACCGTTGTCGTCTTTTTCACTCCTGCCAATCCCACGCCGATACCAGGCCGCAATTATTCCTGGAACAACTGGGGCAATGAACTCTTTTTCAGCTATGTGCCCATGCTGGTCTTCCTGCAAAGTTACCTGGCTGGAGAAAGTCGCAAGGCCCGCGAGACCGAAAGCAGCCGGTTGCTGCAGCGCAGTGTCGAATTGCGACTCGACAAGGAACAGTACGCCCCACGGTTGCAGCTCTTTTTCTGGCCGGAAGGTAAACCGCGCGAGGACAGCCAACCGCTGGGTGCAGTCAGCGGTGTCGAACAAGGCGAGGAGTTACTTTTCCGTCTGCATCCGCAGCAGGCCGGTTTCTATATCCTCCGCCTGAACGAACCCGGCGAAGGCGCAACACCGAAAGGGGAGCCGGAATCCCGCATCCTGGTCTTCAACCCAGACTGTCGCGAAGAAGCAGACCTGCGTCGCGTGGCAGAGGCGGATTTCCAGAGAGCCTGGCTAGTCGCGCTGACGGAAGGAGAACAGCGGCTTTCTTTAGCGGAGGCGCAACAGATCGTCAGTCGCTCGCCCATTCTCACGGAAGCTGCCCCGCCACCGCAGGAATACCTGCGGACACGCTCCTGGTCAGACTATTCCTGGGTGCTGCTGGCGTTCCTGGCTTTGCTGGCGCTGGAACAATTCCTGGCGATGCAGTTCAGTCATCATGTTCCCGCCGGTGAAAAAGGGCTGCAACCACCACCGGCCGCCCGTCTGATTTCGACCGCGACCGCCGCTGTGGAAACGGTCACCGCGAGCTGAACCGCCATGCCCAACGACACCCGAATCACCACCGAGCATATTTTCCGCCGCTGGACTGACCCACCGGAGCTGTTCGGCCAACCGGTGAGCGAGATCCGGCTGGGCGATGTGGCCATTTTGCAATGGGTAACGCCGGGGGTGCTGGTCGGCTTCGGCGTAGTTCTGGTCTTAGCCGCTGTCGTGCTGGTGCTGCGCTGGTATCGCCGCGAGGGTCAGACCGTCGGCCAGAAATGGGCCTTGTTCCTGGCGATGCTGCGAATCCTGACGGTAGTCGTGTTGTTCTTCGTCTGGATGTTGCCGGCCATACGCGAGGTCGAGGTGCGCGAACGCCATTCGCGGATTGTGCTGCTGTTCGACGTTTCGCAGAGCATGCATACCAGCGATGTGCCGCCGACCGAAGAACCGCAGACCGATCGCCCGACGCGGCAAGAGTTGGTAGTACGCTGGCTCGACCCGCAGTCGCCCAACTTAGCCGGAAGTCAGGCCGCTGCCGATTTCCTGGCGCGTGTCCTGGCGAAGAATCCGGTTACGATATACCGATTCGGCGGTCATCTTGATGCCCAGACGACTTTGACCTTGCCGTCGCTGCGGGATCGGCTGAGGCAGGCCCGAGTCGAACGATGGGAGGATTTGCCGACCGATCTGCAACACGAGATTCGCCAGCAGTTGGGGCAATTCGTGCGGCAGGAATTGAAGCCGTTTCTGGAGCTCGGCCAGCCACGGAGCCTGTCGGCACCTATTCCCCCGCTGGTGCTGGAGACGGTGCAAAAGACGGCAGCGCAGCTCGCCAGCCTCGACGAAGCCGAACCGGAAGTGGCAGCAGCGCAAGAGCGTAATCCCCTTGTGGATCGTGCTCGTCGCCGCAGCGAGTTGTTGCGCGGACTGGAACAAACCCTCGCCGATCTCCGCGACGCCGAACTGACCCTGCCCAATCGCACTAATGGCGGTGCGGCCCTTCTAGATCTCCTCCGCCGTGAATCCAGTAACCTCGTCAAGGGGATCATCGTCTTCAGCGATGGGCGATTCAACGCCGGATCGGCCCAGGAGGTGGCCCAGGCGTTGGCAGAAGCGAAGAAGTCCGGCATACCCGTTTTCACCGTAGCAGTAGGACGCCACCAGGAAACCAGCAATTTGCGACTGGTAGATTTTGTCGGTCCCAGTCGTGTCCAGCCGGAAGATGAATTCCCTTTACGTTTCGTCGTAGAAGGGGAAAACGTTCCGCCCGGCACACCGGTACAGGTAACGCTGCTGGTGCAGAAACCGGAACACGACAAACCCGAAGTCGTGGAGAAAAAAGAAGTGCGCCTGCAGGCCACTGCCGCACGACTGGCACTGGCGTCCGACCAGTTCGTTTATCGCAACACGGAAAAACTCAAAGGAACTTTCCGCTTCTGGGCACGGGTGCAACCGATCCCCGGCGAACGAACCCACGGCGACAATCTCTCCGAAAAGCCTGTCCAGGTGCAGGTCGAGGAGAAAAAACTCAACGTCCTGCTCTGCGCCAGTTCGCCGATGCGCGAGTACCAGTTCCTGCGTACCCTGCTGGTTCGGGAGCAGGAGAAATTCGACCTCTCCATTTACCTGCAATCCGCTGGTCGCGAAAGCGTGCAGGACGTGGACCCGCGGCGTTTGCTGACGGCGTTCCCGGACAGCTTGCGCGATCGCGATGACGACCCCTACAACCTCGGCAATTACGACGTGGTGGTGGCACTCGATCTGGACTGGCGACGTGTCCCCGCCGGCTCATTGGAGAACCTGAAACGCTGGATTACGGAGTTTGCCGGCGGTTTCATTTACGTGGCCGGGCCGGTTTTCACCTTCCACGTCGCCCGGGATAAGGAGTTGGAAACCCTCCGCTTCCTTCTGCCGGTGGTGCTGGACAATACGCGCTTGTCGGTGCAGATTCTCGACCGAGCCGCACGCGAACCCTGGGCAGTCAACTGGGAACCGGCTGCTGCACAAATGCCTTTCTTCAATCTTCTCGATGACCAGGAAACCAGCCAGCTGCCCGACACCTGGCGCGAGGCCTGGGAACAATTTTTCTGGCAGGAGACCGAGGACCCCAAACCGGGTGAGCGACGCCGATCCGCCCAGGGTCGCGCTCTGGAACCGGCGCGGCGTGGCTTTTACGCGTTCAGTCCGGTGCTCGAAGTCAAAGGGGCTGCCAGTATCCTGGCGCGTTACGGCGACCCAGACCCACGCTATCTCACCAGTGCCGAAGGACCCCAGCCCGGTCAACTGCAACCCTTCTTCGTCCTGCATCGTCTTGGTAAAGGACCGGTCTTCTACATCGGTTCCCCGGAAATCTGGCGATTGCGGAGCTTCCAGGAACGCTATTACGAACGCTTCTGGACGAAACTCATTCGCTACATGGGCAAAGGCGATCCCAGCCGGGGCAGTCGGCGTGGCTTGCTGGTCGTCGGCAGCCGCTACACCGAGGGAGATGTCGCTCAGGTGGAAGCCCAGTTGTACGACGCCGAGATGCGACCCCTGTCCGGCACCGCGACGGTGACGTTCCGCGTGCAACCGCTGACCAGCGACAGCGGCGAGGTGCCGGCGGAGTGGGTGCGTGGGATAGCGATGCGGCCCGATCCAGGCCGACCCGGCTGGTTCGTCGGACGTGTGCAAATCCCTCGGGCTGGACGCTATCGCGTCCAGGTGCCGATCCCCGGCTCGATTGAGCTTCTGGAGGGGGAATTTGTAGTCGTGCGCAGTGATCCGGAGCGGGATTTTACCCGTCCCGATTACGCCGCCCTGCACCGCCTGGCCAGCCCCGCTGGTGAACTGAGCGAGTCAGCGCGACGACAAGCAGCACTGTTTGCCGCTATCGAACGCGGCGAACAAGCGCTACGTCAGCAATCCCGCGACAACGGTGTCAGCGAATGGCTGACCGAAAACGAAACCCGCCGACTGTTTCTCCTGCTCCCCGATGCCGGAACTATTCCCGACGCCCTGGAATCGCTCGTCGCCGAATCCCGGGCCGAAGGACGCGTCCAGGACATCTGGGATAAGGGCTTCGATTACCTCTGGTTCTATCTGGCCTCGCTTTGGCAACCGCAGGAACAACCGAAAGAATCCCACGGACCGCCCTGGGCACTGGTGATCGCGGTCACGCTGCTTTCGGCGGAATGGCTGACCCGCAAACTGTTGCGTCTGGCTTGAGGCGATAAGAACTCGCCTGCACCTGAATGCCGCGGACTGCAAGACGGCGACCGCCAACTCTCCAGGGCACGCATTTTCCGAGCACTACCGATACGGACGGCGATCATGGCCACCTTACCTGCACCGCGTGAGTCCTTGCTGGCCAGTCAGCGTCCCAAACTCTGGCAACCGCTGGCGCAATTGCGGCGAGGTATTCGCAGCTTTGTTGCCGCCGAAGTCCTGCTGCAAATGGCGCTGGGACTGGCTGTGTGGTTCTGGGCGGTGTTTTTGGTGGATTACGGAATGTTTTTGTTGTTCGGCGTGGATTATGTCCGGGACGGCTCGCGTGTCGGTATTTTTCTGTTCCGTGCCTTCTGGTGGGTGTTGCTGCTCGGCGGGGCCGCGTATCTGCTGGGCTATCGCTGGCTGTATCGGTCGTTGGTGTCCTTCCGGCCGGAATCGCTCGCCCTGGTTTTAGAAAGGCACTTTCCGCAACTGCTGGAAGAACGGCTGGTGACAGCCGTAGAACTGGCCGACCCCGAACTCGCTCGCCGTTACGGGTATTCCTACCTGCTGGTGCAATACACAGCCGAAAGTGCCGAGCAGCGGTTGCAGCAACTGGCCGTGCGGGAAGTTTTCAACTGGAGTTGGCTACGGCGATTATTTGGGGCAGCGCTGGTGCTGTGGACGGCGATGGCGGCGCTGGGCTATTTCGCTACCGAATGGGCAGCCACCTGGTGGGAACGCAATGTCGTGTGGGTACCGCGACACTGGCCAGTGCGGGTGCTGCTGGTGTTGCCCGATTTCGCAAGGCAACCGGTGCGCGGCGTGCCCAGCGGTGGCGAAATGCCCATCCGCATCCTCGCCTGGGTCAATGTCGTACGCACCGACCATCCCGATTATCCGAGCGGCTGGCGACCGGCCAACTGGGACGATCTGTTCCCCTCGGACGAAACTGGCCACGAACCGGGCCTGACTTCACTCGATCCCGCGTTGGCCCGCGAACGCCAACACTTCTGGGAGTTGCGACCCCCCGTGGCTTCGCCGATTCTGCGCGCCATTTTACCGTTGACCTGGCGAAGCTTGACCCTGGACGAAGTGGAAGCGCGGTATCAGGCGACGTCGGCGCAGCAGTTGCGCCCTGAGGCACTGGAGCACCTGACGGAACTGGGCCGATCCGCCGTGGACTTCTTGCTGCCACGACTGGAACAACGTCTGCTCGCCGCTAGCGAAACCGAGCGGGCTCTAGTCAGGCTCGACGCCGAGTTGGCCCAATGGCTGCCGGGGTCGTGGCGCGATTGGTCCTTGGCGGAAATCCACGAGCATCTGCAACTGGCGCGACGCCTGACCAGCGAAGAAATCCGCCGCCGATTGCATTTGCTGCGTCGGCCAACGGTGACCGGTGACGACGCGGCCCTGGCTCTGCTAGCCGTTGCCACTCCGCTGCCAGTTCCCCAACTGGGAAGCTATGCCTTGCAACAAATCGCCTGGTCGAGCGGTTGGGCCGAACTGATTCCCCCTTTTACCTGGACCGATCGCGAATGGCGCGACTTGCCGGAAAGCTGGCGTGGTGCATCGGCGGCAGAACTGGAGCGGCGATTGCAGCGATGGGCGGAACATCCACCGCTGCAGGCGCTCGGCCAGGCGATCAACGACCAAATCGGGGCCCTTTTTGCCGAATTAGAACGCCGCGCCAATCAACGCCACTGGGGCCGACGCATCTATTTCCGCCGCTTGCGCCTTTACGACCAGGTGACACTCGAATACGAGGAGATTCTCACCGAGGAAGAACGTCGGCGGATGCGTGCCCAGGTAGAACGTTTACCGGTGAATCGTTTGCCGGGCACCTTCCAGTATCATTATGAATTCCGGCGTATCGAAAGGCCAAGACGGTTCCGTGTGTTCGCCGGCGATGCCGTCACACCCTGGTACCATATCGACGTCCGCCCGTTGCCGACGTTGCGGCAACTGTGGCGGTGGCAACGCGAACCTGGACATCTGCACGGATCGAGCGATTGGGTAGAGCGTGGCCCCTTGCCGGTTCCGATCGAAAGCGGTCAGGAGTCGCGCTTCGATGCCCCCGTCGGTGCACAGATTCGCTTTGTCGGCCAGACCACCAAAACACTCGATGCTCTGGAAATCACCCTGCAGGATCAGCGTGTCCTGGACGTGTATGCCGCCATAGCAACGCTTGGTCTGGGGCAAGCACTGCTGGGCAACTCCTGCGCCCCGTATGCCCTCGCCACCGCCGCACTCGCCACCTATTACCAGGAGACGCAGAATCCCTACGTGCGGCAAGTGGAGTTTTCGCCCGGCAGCGATCAATTCGCGGTCACGCTGCGGCCCCTGGGCAACGAGGAACTCCGCTTGCTCTTCCGCTTTACCGACGCCGAGGGGATTCGCAATAGTCGGCGGCTCACCATTGTCCCTGTGACCGACAAGGAGCCCGAATTCCAGTACGCCAATTTCGAGATCGTTCGCCGCGAAGCAATTACGCCGCGGGCCATCATTCCGTTCAGCGGTCTGGTACGCGATGACAACGGCCTGACACAACTCGAATACGAAGTCACGGTCGTTTTGCCGGACGGCAAGGCTCTGGGCCCACCGACGCGCTTGCCGTTACGCACTTTTGCGTCAGCTATTGCGATTCCCTCTCTGGAAGCACTCGATTGGCAAAGCGGCGACGGGGCGGCACGTTGGACACAGCCGGTTAGCGCTCGTGGTGGTGTGGCAGGGCGAAGTGTGGCGCGGGTCTGGCCGTTTCGTACACTCGGCAGTTTCTGGGCCCTTCCCGGTTCGACACTGCTGTCGGCTCCCGAAGCCGGCGCCCTGTCGCTGGCACAACCTGCTGGGCTGGAGCAAGTCGTGGAACATGAATTCCGCTACGAATCCCGACCCATTGGTGCACCGTTCCTGACCCAGGCCGACGAGTTCCTGGTCACCGAACTGGTGCCACGCGAAATCACCGTGCCCGACCCCGACCAGAAAGGAAAATCGGTCACCAAACCACTGCCGCCGCCCTATCGGCTGGTGGTGCGGCTGGTGGCGAGCGATAACCGTCAGGTCGTCACCGAGGGCGACCGCCTGGTTTTCCAGCCGCAACGCACCGCTTATCATGCCGCTTTCGAGTTCAACGTCGTGACCGAAAACGACTTGCTGATCGACGAGTCCCGCCGCGAGGAGGAAATCCGCGAACGGTGCGATAATCTGCTGGCTAAACTCGTCGCCGTGCGCGACCAGCTCGTCAAAATGCGGCAGGAATCGGAACAGCTCAATGAGGATTTGGCCCTGCGCTTTGCCCGCGATAGCGAAGACGCTCAGCGCAGTGTGCGCGATGGCCGCGATTTCGTCCAGCGCGAAATCCTCCGCGATCTCCGGCTGATTTACCGCGAACTCTGGTTCAACCGCGTACAGCAGAAGGAACTCGACCGGCTCGATGAAAAAATCTGTCGGCCCTTGGAACAGCTGGTACGCGACGGGGAAGCCTTCGACCAGGCACAGGAAAACCTCGGACTCCTGGCAGAGCAACTCCGCACTCTCCGCCAGCGCGTTCGCCCCTCCGATTTTGACCCCGCCGTATTTCAATTGAACCTGCTCATTGACCGCTTCCAAAAGATCATCCAGGAAATCAAAGGGCTGATCGAATACGCCAAGGCCCTGGAAATCCTCCGCGACCTCATTCGTTCCCAGGAAAAAATCAACGAGTTGCTCAAGGCCATCCAGAAACGACGCTTAAAAGAGGAACTTGGAAATCCGTAACGCATGCGTTTCGGCTTCGCCCGGTTGGTCGGATGGTAGTCTCAGCGAGGCGGAAGATTTCGGCCTGCTGGCCTGGCGTGTCAGTCGTTGCCTCCCCTCAGCGGATCGGCCGGCCCGCTGGTTTTGCGACATACGTTTCCGGAGGCTGGAGCTGATTAGGCGGATATTTGCGAAGCTCGAAATACAGGATCGCACACGCGGCGATCATGGCCAGCAGCGAAATCACCATCAGTAGGGTGTAGGCATCATTGCGAGGTCGGGGTTCGTAACCTTCCGCATCGTGTCGGGGCACGGTTCAGTCTCCGGCTCGTGAATCAAAGGTTCAATAGGGCGACGGCTAGGGACAGATTTCCGGTCTGCCAGCCGCAACTCGACCACAGCTTCCCAGTATATCGCTCGGTTTCCGCGAACAGAGCCATAGCCGCTGGAATCGCCCAGGGCCGATCAGGGACGTGCCAGCACACGGCTGGCCACCTGGTCGCCGACTTTTGCCTGCTTGGCCTGTTCCGGGTTCAAGAATTGCGCCACCGCCCGGTGCGGTTCCACCTCGACGATGACCACCCGGCCAATGTAAGCGGGTGCTGGCTCCAGCCGGAATACCTCTAGCGTGTGGTTTCGCAGTAACCCATCGTCGCTACCAATCGAGATTTCGACCAGTCCTCTCTGACCGATTTTCAGAATCTGGCCTCGGACATCGAATGGGGGCGGGCGTGGGGCGACGAATCCACCTCGCGGTTCGGTCTTAGACAGCGATTGCGATCGCTCTTTTTCCAGCTCGCGTTGCAATTGGGCAACATCGTCGCTCAACTGCGAAACCCGCTGCTCGAGTACTTTCCGCGCCTGTTCGGCTTCGACCCGGCGATTGCGTTCCAGTTCGGTTTCGCGCAACCGCTCCGAAATTTCCGCCAACGCCCGGGTCAGTCGCTGATTCAGTTCTGCCGACTCCTGGCTACGCCGATCCAGGTCCTTGGTCAACTGCTCCAGGCGAACCTGGCTTTCCTTGAAGCGGTCGGTGACATCTTGGGCCTGCTTCTCCGCTTCCTGGCGCAGGGCGCGTTCCTGACTGAGTTGTTTTTCAGCTTCCTGCAATTTGCTGTCGCGATCGGCGATGTCTTTCTTGCATTCCGCTTCCGTTCGCGCCAGGGTCTCTTTCAGGGATTCCAGGTCTTTCTGCAAACTGGCCACCTGCTGCCGATACACTTCTGACACCTCGTACCAGCTACGGCCTGTGCGCGGGTCTTTAATCAGCGACATAACGCTGAACGCGAAACCGAGAAAGACCAGAGCCATGAAGAAGTTCAAAACCGCAAAGATTCGACCGAGCAGTGTCATGAGCGGCTCCTTACGCCCCGATCCCTGCTGCCGACTTCACTGAATTCCGCCATGGGTGCGATTCGGCGTCAGGTGCGACGGTTGGTCAATTAGCCAGAAACGTTCCCACTCTTCTTCGATCATACGAAGGTTCTCGGAGACGTTCAACATCTGCTTCATCCGCCGATCGGGGTCGCTCGACCAGATGTTGAGCAGGCAGCCCGACTGACTCACCAGACACAGCGCCGCCAGCACCCAAGCCGTCGTTCGCATTCCTGCACTCCTGTACCGGCAAAGAATCTTTGCTTGTTACCCAGCGGGTGAAAAAATCCTCTCGATCCTGTTGCTCGACCCCGCTATCGGCCAGGCGAAAGCCCAGCGGCGTTGGTCCTTACGCCTGGCACTCCCAGTTGTTAATCGGCAACGGCCAGGATAAGCTTGAACGATTTTGCTGAATTTATCGGTCGCAGCGGAACGGTACGTTTCGCCCGTCCATTCGCCGGGCTTTGCTCAACCAGGCCCACCTTTCCCCACATCCTCCTGCACAGCACGAGGGCAAACGTCATTGCGCTACTCCAGAGGCGGGAGTCGAACACTCCAGGCTTAGCTCGAACGCCTGTATGTCGGCACGAACCGGCTAGTTGTTGCTCTGTCCGAAGTCGCACCGAGCCGGTATCGAACTGCCCGACTCGATAGCGCAATGAAAACTCCTGTTCGTCAAGGCTACGATGAAAAGGCGGCGGCGTTGGCGGTGACCGGCTCCCGGACCGGATGGCCGGGCTCGCGCTGCAAAAACTCGTTGGGGTTGAGTCGGCCAATCAGTTCTTCCATTTTCTTGCCGGGTTTGAACGTCACCACCAGTTTTGGGGGAACATTGACCGGCTGGCGGGTGCGCGGATTCCGCGCCTGCCGACCTTTGCGGAATTTCACCTCAAATACCCCGAAATTCCGCAGCTCGATACGATGATCCTCGCTTTCCACCAGCGTTTGGATGATCAGGTCGAAAGTCTTCTGGACGATCAGTTTCGTCTGCGTTTGCGTGAGTCCAATTTCGTCGGCGATCTGCTTGACAATTTCTTTCTTGGTCACCAGCGTACTCCTATCCCAGCCTCTCCGGGGCCTTACGTCCCCCATTGCCTCTCGGTTGCAGAGCGTGGCGTCCGCAACCAGACGCCCGGTTTGCTTTTTCCCCATTTGCCGAAAGCAAGCGCGTTCAGTGTAAGGAATCCCAGGCGAGGCGTCAAGGAAATGGCCAAACTTGTCAGGGAAAGTTGCTCCAGGCCAATTGTCTCCGGGCACAATTCTTGCTATTTTGACGCCAAGCTGCCGTACGAGCCTATACCCTGGATAGTACGGGAAATTGCACCCGCCGGCAGGTATTGCCAAAGAGATGAACATGCTGCGAATCCTGGTCACGGGTGGTTGCGGTTTTATCGGGAGTAACTTTGTCCGTCTGACCTTAAAGCAACGCCCGGACATCACCATCATCAATCTCGACGCCCTGACCTACGCCGGGAACCTCGCTAACCTGGCCGATGTCCTGGACAATCCCCGGCATCACTTCGTGCATGGCGACGTTACGGATCGGGAGTTGGTGCGGCGAATTTTCGCCGATGGGGTTGACGGCGTCTTTCACCTGGCGGCCGAATCCCATGTCGATCGCAGCATTTACGACGCCACTCCTTTCGTCCGAACCAACGTGCTGGGAACCCAGGTGCTGCTGGATGCGGCCCGGGAGTTCGGCGTAGAGCTGTTTATTCACGTTTCCACCGACGAGGTGTATGGGTCGCTCGGGCCGACGGGCGCTTTTACCGAATCCACACCGCTGGCGCCGAACAGTCCTTACGCCGCCAGCAAAGCCGCGGCCGATCTGTTGGTGCGCAGCTATGTTCACACCTTCGGCCTACCGGCGATCATTACCCGCTGTTCCAACAATTACGGGCCGTACCAGTTTCCAGAAAAATTCATACCGCTGGCCATCACCCAGTTACTCGACGACCAGCCCGTGCCCCTGTACGGCGATGGTCAGCAGGTGCGCGACTGGATTCACGTGTATGACCACTGTGCGGCGTTGTGGCGGGTCTGGGAGGCCGGACGAATCGGCGAAGTGTACAACATCGGTGGCCGCTGCGAGAAAACCAACCTCCAGGTCGCTGTCGAACTGTGCCGCCAACTCGGCAAGCCCTTATCCTTGATCCGTTTCGTCGCTGACCGCCCCGGCCACGATCGGCGTTACGCTATGGATATCAGCAAAATCGAAGGCGAACTCGGCTGGCGACCGACCATTTCTTTTGAGGAAGGACTGCGGCAGACCATCACCTGGTATCAGGAGCACCGCGACTGGATCGAACAGGTTCGCCAGGGGGAATATCGCCGATTTTACGAAGTGCATTACCGCCAGCGGCTGGCACGCGCCCAGCCCTGGTCGCAGTCCCCGGCTACCGCTGGTTCCTACGGCGGGCTTACACCCCCCACTCCCGACTCCCCATGACTACCCCCCAGCATGGTCGCTATCCAGCCAGCAACTTCGTAGTACTGCAAACCCCATCGGGTCGCAGCCGAGCCGAAGTACTGACCGATTGCGGCTTCAACTGCGCCCGCTGGTCGTTGAGCCGCGATGACCAAGCGCTGGAGATACTCTGGCCCGGTATCTCCGCCATTGGCTCGACGAGCAGGCCCGATGCTCCTGCTGATATCCTGTCGCCATTTCGCTTCGGTATTCCCGTGCTTTTTCCGTTTCCGAATCGCATCTGCCGCGGGGTCTATCATTGGTCGGGTCGGGAATATCGCCTGCCGATCAACGACCCGCAGCAACGCCATGCCATTCACGGATTCGTTGCCGACCGCCCTTGGACGTCGCTGCGGGCGACGGAGCAAAGTTCGGCAGCACAAGTTACCGGGCAGTTTCGGTTATCGCAGCACGCACCAGACCGACTTTCCTTGTGGCCGGCGGATTTTACCCTGACGCTCACCTGGCAACTCCGCGAACTGCCTGACCCACCGCCCAGCGCTGCACTCTCCGCTCAGGTCATCGTGGCCAACGACGATACTGTGCCGCTACCGTTTGGCCTGGGCTTTCATCCCTACTTCGCCGTACCTGCGGACGATGCCCAGGTGTCGATCTTCAGTGCCCAAAAACCAGGAGCCGAGCTTCGCCACTGGGAACTGCACGATTTCATCCCCACCGGGCGACTCCTGCCACTGCGGCCGTCCGACCGGCGACTTGTGGACGATACACTCACCGGGCCGTTGCCACCCTGGGATGACGCCTTTCGCATCTTCCCGGCCGACGCTGCCGAGCCTACCGTCGTCCTGGTCCGTGACTGTAAAAGACGATTCGCTATCCGCGTCGAGGCAGAACCCGTTTTCCGCGACCTGGTGCTTTTCGTGCCACCGCATCGCCAGGCTGTTTGCGTCGAGCCGTACACTTGTGTCACCGATGCCATTAATCTCCACCAACGTGGTGTTGCCAGCGGCTTGCGAATCCTGCAGCCCGGCCAGGAGTGGCGAACCTCCCTAACCATCACCGTCTTTCCCGAACCGTGAACGACGTGCTCATCCCCAAAATGCCGGGCTCCGTCTCGAAACGTTGGCGTACTTTTTTCGAGCAATGACGTTCGCTAACACTCGGCATTGGCCAAACCAGCGCAGACATCATCAAAGCCGCGCCAGGCCATCCCTACCTCGATCCTGCTGCCCTACCCGCTCAGTCGCCGCGCCGAAAATCATTGGTTGCCAGCAATTCCGCTCCACTCAGCGATGTCGCCACGCCAGCAGAGCCAGCGAACCATCGGCACGCGCTGGGCCAGGTTCGGGAAATAAGCATCCACCGCACCGGTTCGGGCAATGGCTTGCCAATCCCCAGTCGGTTTCGGGCATGATTTGATTAGCACCAATTCTTCGGCCTGCCAGCGCCAAGCTACCTGAGCGGCGATGCTGTCACTGGTTGCCTCCCAGCCGATGGGCAAACCGTCCGGCAAAGTGATATCCCATTGACAAAACGGAATCGGGTCGAGGATCGCCAAGCATTTCTCCGCCCACACGGCCTCGCACTCCGGAAGCTGTTGCACCAGGCGCGATTGCGGAAGAACCGACGCCAGGGCCTGGGCGTTGCTGCGCATCGTTTCGATGGCTAACCAGTGCGCTGCATCAGCAGGCAATCCCAACGCCTGATCGAGCCGGCGAATCCAATTCGCCGCTCCGCCGCCTCCGACCACTAACAAACTCGAACAATCCCGCGCCGTTTCCAGCCAGCGACACAGACGCGGCAGCAGTCCGGGCCAGTCCAGAAGACTGCCGCCCAGTTTCACCACACGAAATCGCCACCGCCTGCCGCTCATGAACCTCACGCCTAACGCTTGTAATGCACCCACATCGGCGAACTCCACGCCAACTCCCCGTCTTCCTGCAACACACGGAAATAGTAATAGTGCAACTCCCGCTCCGGTTTCGGATCACTCCAGGTGAACCGATGTTGCTCTGACTTACCAAGAGCAATCGTAGCCACTACCTGGCTGTCCCGTATTACATCCACCTGTTTGATCAACGCTGTACCATGCACGAACACCTGGAAAATAACCGGCTGCGTCGTTTCCCATTCATCTCCCTGGATATGCGTGCCGCTGCGGACATCTAAGATAATGTTGTCGGTAGCGGCATAGCAATGGCGTTTTCGCGCTGCCTCTAAGATTGCCTCGCGGTCGCGCTGTTCCGCCAGGGCAACGAAGTACGAAATATGCGTAGACCAATGATCACTTGATGCCTGGAAGCCGAGACGATAACCTTTCGCCAGGGCGTTATTAATATAGCCACTCGGTTGCCAGCCGCCAATCTGCGGTGGAAACTTTCCCGATTTGGGATCATAACCGGCTCGCGGACAATCGGGATATTCATAATTCATGCGGTCTCCTTGATAAATTTCGACAATCGGCTCGACCAGGGGGTCATGGTCGCGCCAGTCCGTGCCCATATTCGTCGCCGAGGTATGGGAAGCGCAGATGCCGCCCAATTCACGCAGGTAGCGGTACAGCATTTTGGCATCGTCGGCATGTACGCCTCCCACTCGTTTCTGCGGGTCTGGCTCCTCGAGTCGTGGCAAAGTGAGTATTCCTCGCCGGGCAAACATGACATTGCGATGCCCATGCGGATAGTTGACGCTGCGTTCGTAAGTGAACATCGGCGTAAACACCTCCGGAATGTGATATGCATCGCTCAGTTTCTGCGTCAACCACCAGGTATATTCCCGACCCGCACCATTATCATGGTCGCCGTTGCCGATCCAGTCGAAGCTCACCGCATCCAGGGCATAGCGAAACATATCTTCTAAGCATCCATCCGGCCCACCATCCCAGGAAATCTCGGTATGGCGGTGAAACTCGCCCCGCAGCAGATAGTAAATCTTACCTCCCGCGCGCACTTGATACTCGCGCATCCGTCGCACTGCTTCCTGCTCCTTCCGGTAAGCCTCTAAATCTTTTTTACCTGGTGATCGCGGCCGCAATTCCGCCGTACCTAAAGTGCCCGGCAAGTTCAGCGAACTTAGATACAAGTCAAAACCGACCTTATCCGGCGTGGTATAGCGACCGTCTGTATTGTGCACCACTAATAGGCCGCCATCACTATGAGGTAAAAGCACGGGTCGGCTGTCCATCAGGTTACACGAATGATGCAATTCGATCGGTTCCGACCAGCTTTTGCCGTCGAAACAGCGCAGGTACGATAACCAGTAAGAACCGGGGTGCGTTGAATAGCGAGTGCCAAACTTCTGCCGGTAACTCAACCAGAGCCGACCCCGGCCATCTAGACCCAAGCGTGGATGCGAATAACGCGGGCTACGTTCAAAACGGACGCTGGCCGGTAACTCATAGGGCATTTTCGGCGCCTCCACCTGAGAGACAGGCAGTTCTGCAATTGGCTCAAATACCTGACCGTCCTGCCAGCAGACCACCCGCACCGAACGCGATGCATAGAGCGGTTGCCCCTCCGTATCGAATGCGCCGAAATCCTTGCCCCAGTTTTCCGTCCCCTCTTCATAAGCGATCCACAGCCGGCCCGAGGTGTCCCAGGCGATAGCGGGACGTGCCTCAAACTTCGACGACGTAGCGATGGGATGGAAACTAATCTTCGTCCCGTCGAGAACCGCGATATAGACGTCGTAGTCGCCGTTATAAACATCGAAAGCGATAGCGACCCGCCCGTCCGCCGCGGCAGCAATCGCGGGTGACCATTGATTGGCGGCGGGATTCGTTGCCAGGCGACCCAACTGAACCACCTTGCCTTTTTCATAAGCGCAAAGGCGTACACTAGATTTCCCAGCATGGTCCCAGCTCTGCCAAGCGACCCAGATACGCCCCTGCTGATCGGTGCAGGCTACCGGGCCTAAGTCAGGACCGGGACTATCTTCGGAAACAAGGATTTCCGGACTTAGTGTCGGCGTGGACTGGCCAGGTTTGGCTGCCTGCTTCGGATCGAGCCAGCGCATATAGATGTCGTACTGGTTATGCCGCCGGGCACTATAGAAGATAGCAATCTGGCCAGCGGCATTGGCAGCGATAGCACAGCGCACCAGGTCTTCCTGCGGGCCGGTCACTGCAATCGGCTCCGACCATTTTCCCTCCCGATAATAGCGAACGAATAGCTGGTCGGCCGGTTCGGGAATATAGAAATCGCGGAAATGTACAGGCATCTCGCGCAGCCCTGGCGCCTCGACACGCCTCGTTGGTTGCCGCAAGCGATATGCGCTATAGGCCAGCCACAAGGTGCCATCCGGGCCATAACAGGCGGCGGGGAAATCGTCCTCGGTCGGTTCAGTCACCAGCGGCGTCGTGGTCGTAACCAGACGCAAGGCGGCGGCTTTATTCCAGAGGAAAGCAGTTCGGCCCGCAACTACTTCACTCAGGCGCACTGTCTGCTTAGTCGGCGACCGGCTGGGGATTTCGATAGTCAACTCGGCCTCCGGTTGCAGTTCCGCGAGGTGAAAGACGATCCCGACGCTATCTATACCTTCGAGGCGTGCCAATGCCGGCTGGCCTTTCGGTAGCCGAATCGGCCGATGCGACCGCGCCGACCAGGAATCCCCCTGGATGGCATCGTTGTCGCGGAAACGGTAGCCTTCGCGATGCACGATTCGCCCACCGGTTAGCTTGAGCCGTCCCGACCAGTCCGAAGGCTCGGTGTCGGTCAGTCCCAGTTCTAAAAGCACGGCGACCGGAGGTGGTACCAGGCGCGCTGCTTTGGCCCACTGCCAGGCCAGTGGCTCTACCGCTTTCGGTTGGGCAATGACCATCAACCCCAGGATTATCCCGCTGCAAACCAAGCCTAAAGCCCATTTCCGCAGCATACCGTGTCCTCCGCTTGGTCGAAAGGCACCGCCGACCAGGATCTTAGCAATTCCGTAAAAGCAGGACTAGGCACGCGGCAATCTAATTCCGGTACAGGCCGCGCTGAATGAAAACGATAAGGGTACGGTATGCCGTACCCTTGACGCTGGCGATCGATTTGCGATCCGGAGTTAAGCCGGCCTGGCGTTGTGGCATCCGCCTGCCGTCATGCGAGACGTGAGCGAGGCAAGCTGGTTGCTGGAAAGCGTATTTGTCGCAACGAAAGTAACTATAGAATCTCCCGAATGGGGTTGGCGCCGCGATCGACAATGCGAATGGGGCGGCCGCGGGGCGTGGTGTATTGCTTGTTATAATCAATGCCGAGGACGGTGCAGACGGTGGCGAGGAAATCGAGAGCGGAGATGGGGCGCTCGACGACGGTGGCACCCTCGGCGTCGGTCTTGCCGATGACCTGACCCCCTTTGATGCCGCCACCAATCAGCAATGTGCTCCAAGCGCGCGGCCAGTGATCGCGGCCGGGCTGCGGCCCACGATTGTTGATGTGAGGTGTGCGGCCGAATTCGCCCATCCAGATGATCAGCGTGCTGTCGAGCAAACCGCGAGCCTGGAGGTCCTCGATCAGAGCACTGATGGCCGGGTCCACCTGCTGCGAAAGTTCCCGCACCCGCGTGAAGTTGTTTTGATGCGTGTCCCAACCGGGCAAGGTAACCTCGACGAATTTGACGCCGACTTCGACAAGTCGCCGGGCCAGTAAGCAGGCATCACCAAAGCGGGTGTTGCCGTAACGCTCTCGGACACTGGCAGGCTCCTGGTTGAGATCGAAGGCTTTTGCTTCTTTCGATCGCATCAACTCCACCGCACGAGCATACATGGTTTGATGCGCCTGTGCGGCCGGGCTGCGGTAAGTTCGATAAAAGCCCTGTTCCAGTTCCGTCAGCAAGCTGAGGCGGTCCTGGAACCTGGATTCGCTGACCCAGGATTGAAGATTCTCCACGCCGCGAGTCGGATCGTTGACGATAAGCGGTTCATGCCGCGGGCCGAGGTAACCTGCACCATAGGTGCGCGCCGACACCGCCACGAAGCTCGGCAGCGGAAAGTCCGGATTGCCCAACTCTCTGGAGACGATCGAACCGATACTGGGATGCACCACACCGCCTTGCCCTTCGCGGTAACCGGTGTGCAAATAATAGCGGGCGCGTGGATGGGCACCTTCGCCGGTACTCATCCCCCGCAGAATCACCGCATGTTGCATCAGTCGTGCCAGCTTCGGGAAATGCTCGCTGATGTGAATGCCGGGCACGGAAGTGGGAATCGGTTTGAATTCTCCGGCGTACCGCGTGCCTGGCTTCATGTCAAAAGTATCCTTGTGCGACGGCCCGCCGTCCATCCACAGCAGGATACAAGCTTTGTGCTGCTGCCGGGATTCCGCAGCCCGCAGGGCCAGGATGTCCAGCCAGCCGGACGCGGCAAATCCGGTGATGCCGGCGGCAGTTAACTGGCAGAATTCCCGTCGGGAGAGTGCCCTGGTCGGGTTCATCTTTTGCCTCCGCTTAGTAGTGATCGCCTGGCTGGCGATCGAATTGACGTAGTTGGTCAATCCGCGGGTTTTCGAGAAAGCAGGCGGCAGGGCAACGGCTGGCGTCACCCCACCGCCCGGCAGCGTCGGTTAGCGCGTCAGCACGAAGTCGCTGGAATTCAAAAGCACCCAGAAAACATCCCCCCAGGCAGAGCGGTCGTATTTGCGTTCGGCCACGTAGGCAAGGAAACGCTGTCGTTCTTGCTCCGTGGGCCGGCGAGAGAGCATGCCCAGATAGAGCCAGTCAAGGATTTCCTGTGGCGTCTTGCCTCGCCGCAACGCCTCCTGCAATACCAATCCTTCGGCATTGGTCATCTGGGAATTCATCAAGCGCAGAGCGTGGGGAATCCCGCCCTGATATTCGAGCGGGTCAGCCGCCTCATCACCGCTGAACGCAGCAATGAAGGCGTCGCGAATGTTGAAAGCCGGTTTGGCACCGATAGCCGGTTTCCTCACCGCCAGGTTGCGATTGAAGCCGACCACTTGCGCCAGTGCGTCGAACAGTTGTGCCGGCGTCATCGGTTTGACAGGCATCTGAGCAAACAGCGTTGGATCAGCCGGGTGGTCACCTGCTGGCCGACTGCTTCGCTGATACGCCTGCGTACTGGTGATCGTCTTGATCAGCCATTTCAGGTCGAAATTGTGCGCCACGAATTGCCGGCTTAGCAATTCGAGCAATTGTGGATAAGTCGGCGGGTTGTCTTCGTGCATGTCGTCCACGGGATTGACCAGTCCGCGACCAAAAAACTTGGCCCACCAGCGATTGACCGTGGCTCGGGCAAAATAGGGATTGTCCGGGGCGGTCAGCCATTTCGCCAGCACCGGGCGATACGGTTCGTCGGGCCGCAGCTGCGGTGGCGGCCCGGCCAGGAACTTCGGTGGCAAGGCCTTATACGATTCCGGCAAATTGGCGCGCCGACCGCCAGGCTTCGCCGACTCCGTTACCCCGGGACTGGTGCCCAGTTTGGCCGCTCGCACCGTGTTATCCGCACGCACCTTCGAGAAGAACGCCGCAAATGACCAGTAATCGCTCTGCTTCCAGTTGGTGAACGGATGATTGTGGCACTGAGCACATTGCAGCTGATTGCCGAGAAAGAGCTTGCAAACCGAGTTGGTGATCTGATCCAGGCCCTGATTAGCCAGGAAATAAGTCACGGCAGGATTTTCCTGCTGCGTGCCGGTGGCCGTCAGCAACACCGTAACAATTTCGCTCCAGGGCCGGTTCTGATTGAACTGTTCCGCCAGCCAGTCGGCCAAGGGCTGCGTTCGCAGGGCTCGATTGTCGGAATTCCGCGGCACCAGCAAACGCACCCATTCATCCGCAAAGTGCCGACCGTATTCCGGGCTGGCCAGCAATTGCTCGATCAGCTGCGCCCGCTTCTGCGGGTCAGTGCTATCCAGAAATGCAGCAGCCTGTTCCGCGGTGGGGATTCTGCCGGTGATGTCGAGATAGGCGCGGCGAAGGAACTCCGCGTCACTGGCCGGTGCCGCTGGCGCTACCTTCTCCGACGCCAACCGCTGCAAAATGATCGCGTCTATTTCCCTGGCCAATTCCGCTGCACTGGCGGCACTCGACACGCTCCTGGCAGCGTTGGCCCCTCCCGCACTATCCCGCGAATCCACTTCCGTCACAAAACCCAGCACGCTGACCGCAACAAGGATTGGCGACATTTGCACCAGCTTTCGGCGGATCATCTCCCTGCACCTCCTTTGCTATCCGTAGTCTCTAACACCGCAGGACCACTCAGGTTCCGTTGCAACCCGGCCGATTTTTCTGAGAAATTCGTGAAAAAACTGGCATGCTTTCTCGGCCAAGCACATCTGCTCGTGCCAGCGCTGAACCGGACTGAAGGCCCGCCGCTCGAAGCTTACCGCTAGCGTTTGACCTCGATTTCGTGCAAGGTGAACGGTGCCAGCGTTGTCACATATACACAGCCATTGCTGGCGGCACAGATGCCCATGATGGTGTATTGCGGCACTAATATTCCATCGGATCGGCGGCGCGCGCCATGATGCCAGGGTAACGGTTTGCCGCGATCATCAGTGAAATTAGTATAGTCGGGGTTGCGGATAGCAATCGGACCATGATCCCGGCAACCCGAATCGCCAGGCTTATAACTGACGATGCGCAAGGTTTGCTCCTGTTTAGGAAAGCTCACTGCGACGCCCATCCATACCGTGCCGTCTTGGCTCACGCACAGGGCCCGGCAATCGGTCTTAGCTTCAGGATGATTAATCAAGGCCCCTAAACGCCGACCAGGTAATACATCGCCGCTGGTGGTCAGGTCATACGCATAGAGTTGATTCTCGTTCATAGCCACCGCATATAAGGTCTTGCGGTCCGGAGAAACTTCCCAGTTAATCGGATGGCTATGCGGATGGGCCAGCAGCGAATCCTTAAGCGGCTGGCCATCTATTGTTTGCCGTAACCGTTCCAGCTTATCGCTCCGCGGATCGTAACGGGCAATGTCTCCGCCGCGAATGGGATGATAAGCACGCCCCAGGTGATCCAGCACGATAAAGGCGTACATGTGTTCGCAGTCCATCAAGTCCCTATACTTTCCCGTCTTCAAGTCTAAAATCATGAAATGAGTGCTCTCGACGGGCCGATCGTCAGAGCACGTGGATATATAAGCGACACCGCGTGATTCATCCGGCGTGATACTGATAATACCTTGATGTGGAATCGGGATTGGATAGACCTTGATTTCGCCGGTTTGCGGATCGTAAACCATGGGATAACCGCCCGGATAGTCGGTGCGTTTTTCCCCTTTTTCGGGATAACCTTGCTTAGTGCCAAAATAGATTTTGCCACTTTCGCCGACATTATTCCGGGTGTGGATTTTCGCCTGGGCAGCGAAACCCTTAGCCGAACTGCCGATGGCTTTCATTACATCCACGACGACCTTCATTTGCTTAGTGCGGAGATCGAATTCGACCAGATAGGCATTCTCGCCGTACTTCGCTGTACCGATATAAAGGCGGCCGTTTTTACCTTCGACGATGGAAAAATACCCACTGCCCTGGTTGGTCAGGTGTTTGGGGATGGCATAAGCGGTGGACCAGAGCCAGTGGATTTGGCCAGCTGTAGAATCCTGGGCCAACAACAAGATGCAACCAGATCCCAGCAGCGGAATGGCTAGGCTCAGTAACGCCAACAGGGGCAGGAATAAAGACGCGCAAGGCGGGAACTCAGCCGGGCCGGGATTATTAGTGAACGTAGTCACACTAGACTTGGCGGCGCAGGGTGATCGCAGCATGGCAGGCTCCTGTGTGGCAATTTACCAGTGAGCAATGGGGCCGGCGGGCACGGGGATAGGCGAATTGTAGCCTGCGGGTGGTTGCCAGGCCAGTGGTGGCCCGTGGGCACGGATTTGGGCGACAATGTCGCGGAATTCCTCGACACTCCGCACCTGCATGAGCCGGGCTCGTAACGGTTTTTCGGGCCGCAACACCTTGCAGTACCACCCAGCTGGTTTACGAAACGTAGCGCAACCAATTCCTTCGCCGCGTTCCTCGACCTGAAGTTCAAAATGCCGCTCCATAAACGCCAGATAGGCCCACCAGTCCGGATAGGAATGCACCTGTCCGGTCGTTTCCCATTCCTGCAGTTGCCGGAGAATCCACGGATTGAGCAGCGCCCCCCGACCAATGGCGATGCCCTGGCAACCAGTCTCGTGAAGCATGCGCCAGGCGTCGTCAATAGTGCGAACGTCGCCGTTGCCGATTACCGGAATTCGCTCGACTGCCTCGACGACAGCACGAATGCCGGCCAGATTCACCGAACCGGAGAATCCCTGTGCGCGAGTGCGGCCGTGGATGGTAACGGCAGCGACACCGATCTGCTCAAATTCCCGTGCCAGGCGTGGGGCAGTCCAATGTTCATCGTCCCAGCCGAGTCGCATTTTGACGGTGACAGGAATGCGAACGGCTTCGACAACAGCCTGCACCAGCCGCACCGCTTGCCCCACATCGCACATCAGGGCAGAACCGGCACCGCAGCGGGTGATTTTCTCCACCGGGCAGCCCATGTTGATGTCCACGGAGGTAACGCCGTAAGCTTCCAGCCACTGTGCGGCTTCGCGCATGATCGCCGGGTCGGAACCGAAAATCTGCACCGCCAGGGGTCGATCCGCTGGACAGGTCTTGATAAGGCGGAGCGTCTTCTGGCTACGCCGCACCAGAGCGATGGCGCTGACAAGATCGGTAGTGCAAAGCCCGACTCCGCCGAGTTCGCGAATAGCCAGCCGGAACGCCAGATTGGTATAGCCGGCCAGCGGTGCCAGCAAATAGCGCGTCGCCAGTTCGATCCTGCCCCAGCGGAGTGGCTGGCGTGGCGGACACGGCGGATAGACGGTGCTGGTCGGCATTCGCATCATCCCGAGCATCCCCTGTTGCCGAGACCGCCCTGGATACGACCGGGGCGACCAGCCTGCGGTAACGAATTAGTATCGGTGGCCAGGTCTGCGACGGTGGGTGCAGGCACGGTTGCTCCGGTCGGCTCGCTTAGACAGCTGCGAGAGTACCAGAGCGCTTAGCGGTTCCGGTGTTTTTCATGCGTTGCTTCCAGTCGGTCCAGAGCCAGCAAGCGACGGTCCGCATTGAAAACAGGAGGCGGTAATTTTTCGGCCTGGCTCAATGCTTCGCTCTCGACCAGGTCATATCGACGAATTCCTACGCCGCGATACACAGGCAGCCCCCGTTGCAAGGCGAGGATTTCGCGACGGGTGCGGCCAAGCGGAGCGTCTGGCCAGGGTTCACTGCGTTCCTCGAAGCGGAAGAAGATCGGCACGAGCTGGCGGATGTAGTTCCAGTAACCGGGATTGTCCGACTGAATCACAAGCTTTCCGCCCGGTTGCAGGGCTCGATGCACCAGCACCAGAAACCGCGGCGTGATCAGTCGGCGATGCAAATCGGCCAGGTCGTAATAGGGTTGGGGATGGTAGATGTGGATTTCGGCCACGCTACCAGGAGGAATCAGGCGTTCCATCACCTCGCGGGCATCGGCCACGGCAAAGCGGATATTGCTCAGGCCTCGCTGATTCGCTCGCTTGACAGCGTAACGGATGACCACCGGCAGACAATCCACGCCCAGATGGTCCCAGTCCGGATGGGCCAAGGCATGGGCGATAAGAAAGCGACCGTTGCCACAGCCCAGGTCGAGCAACCGCGGAACATCTCGGCCAAATAAAGCCGACCAGTCAAACGGCCCCGTGGTGGGGAGCCGTTTGATCCCAGTCTGTGTCCAACGCTGACTTTCGACAATCTCGCCAGGAAATGGTACTCCGAATTCGTATTCCATAACTCCTCTCGTGAGCGGGGGCAGCGATCGGTTTCGGTCAAGCATTGCCGGCCGGCTAGTTCATTTCATCTTAAGCGGAATCGCGGTCGCCAGTGTTTTCTTGCCCTGCGCCAACCGTTACACTCGCCGTAACCGGCAAAGTTTACCACGTAAGCTATGCTGTTATTACGCGGGACAACTGGCTGACTCTTGGAGAACTACCCTGGCGGGCTTATTTTGTACTACAGAAGGGGTCAACGCACAGGAGAGCAAGCTATGCATTACAGCCGCTGGCTGAAAGTGGGATTGTTGCTAAGCTGGGGCATGGCATTGCCAACGCCTGGCTGGGCAGGCTGGCAGAGCGTTTTTCAGGTGACGTGCTTCCATCGCTCGACGCCGGTGGTCGCCCAGGCTCCGCCGGTGGTGGTGAGTCCTGCCCCGACTCTCGCCTGCGCTCCGCCGGCGCCGCAGCAGGTCTGCACTACGCGCTACGTCCAGCGTTGTTATTACCAACCCGTCACGTCCTATCGCTTCCAGGTGTATTACGAACCGGTAACCAGCTACCGCACTTGCTATTACTACGAGCCGATTGTTTCGTACCGTTACAGTTGCTATTACGACCCATGCACGTGCACGTACCAGCAGGTGGCGACGCCGGTAACTTCCTATCAGTTGCGTGCCTATTACACGCCGGTTACGAGCTGGGTACGGCGGTGTGGATTCGTGCCGGTGACCACGTATCGTCAGTGCTGCTACCTGCAACCGGAGACGAGCTGCTATTACGTGGACCCGTGCACAGGGGCTTCGGTATCGCCGCCTGCAGTTCAGGAAGCGCCGCGTCAGCCGACCGTACCGGCGCCGAATGTCCAGGAATACCGTAGCCCTGGGGACAGTGGCAGTCCGCTTTATCAGCGCAGCTACCCGCCGAGTCCAACTCCGCCGGAAGGAAGCACACCAGCGCGTCCGCAAATGTACACGCCACCGCCGCCTCCGCCACCGGTACCCGCCCGGCCAATCGTGCCGCGACTGGACCGCATTGCCCTGGAAAATGCCCAGGACGCACGCGGCGCCATAGCCGGGAAACTGTTGCGGCCTGAGTCCGGGAGCGAGGTTTCGCAGGTGGTCTTTATCAACGAATCGGCCAACGAACGTAATACTGTCCAGCCCGATCACGAAGGCCGGTTCCAGATTCGCCTGGCCGCGGGCAATTGGCGTGTCTATCTCCGCGATAGTTCCGGTCGGGAAACTCCCTACAGCACGCTGGAATTGAAACCGGGCGAAGTGCGGCAATTGACACTGGTCAGTCACACCGCCAGCCGTTGACAGGCTGTCGGCCGCTGACCAAGGTATGCCTGGCGGCTAATCAAGCAATTCACCGTTCCTGCCCGGCCTTGGCACTGCCACTACCAGTCGGTGCCGTGGTCGCGGCGCGGCCAATTCGCGAACCGTTCGTGGGGCGGTGAACAATTCGTCGGGTGACCGACTTGCCGGCGATTCGGAAAACGGTAGGCGTTTGCTTGTCCCGGGCCTATTTCAAGTTTTCCTTAATCCAGGCCAGGACTTCGTCGGGATGCTTTTTGACATCCACTTTGTCGTAGATTTTGCGAATGACGCCTTGCTTATCAATGACGAAGGTCTTGCGTTGCGCCAGACCATTAGCGCCTAGCACGCCGAACGCTTTGGTCACCGTTTTTTCCGTATCGCACAGCAGCGGAAAATTGAGCTGATTCTGAGCGACGAACTTGGTTTGCGAAGCGACATCGTCCACGCTGATGCCGATGACCACCGTGTCAGCCTGAGCAAACTGCTCAATGCGGTCGCGGAAACCGCAGCTTTCCAGCGTACACCCAGAGGTCAACGCTTTCGGGAAAAAGAAAAGCACAACGTTCTTCTTGCCGCGGAACACGTCGAGCGAAAGCGTCTTGGTGTCCTTCTGGTCGGGCAAAGCGGTGCCGACGTTGACAGCCGGCAATTCCACTTTCGGTGCCGGTTTTCCTTCCGCCACTGCCGCACTTTGCCCCTGGGCGCGAGCAAAACCCAGCATGGCCAGCATACTGACTGCCAGCAGCAGTCCTGGACACAATGGTTTGCCGAGCATGGCATCCTCCTCCTGGTGAGACTTTGCCTGCCGCATCGGAGTGCCTCGCCGCAGGCCTGTTGGTTCGGCGACACCGATCGGCCAATTGCCCTGTTGCCGCGCCGCCTCTCGGCAGCACCTGGGCATTTGCCGGACTGGTTTCCCGCCGGCGACTGGGCTATTTTCGGTGCAAACATGGGAGATGGCAAGCAGGGAACTTTTCCGGCTGAACACCTGGCGGAAAAATCCGTCGTGGCTCCAAACGTGGCTGTCGGTCATGACTCTATGTCGGCTTCGAGTTCGGTCAGGTCCACATCGGGTTCGTTTTCGGCTCGTTCCATTTCGAAGACACGTTCCCATCGAGCATCGAGCCTGTCGTTGCTGGCGCCGCTGCTTTCCAGGAGGCGTTGGCAGGCGATGCAATATGGGGCGTGGGGCAGCGCTTCCAGCCGCGCGGCAGGGATTTGCCGACCGCAATTTTCACACCGACCGTAGCGTCCCTGGGCGATTTTCTGGAAGGCTCGCTCAATCAACGCCAGCTCCCGCCCGGCTATCTCCACGGTGCGGTAGGTCATTTCCTGGGTGCCGAAATCCAGCGCGGCGTCAGCCAGTTCGCCGAGCACTTCGCCCTGAGCCGAAGGGAGATTCTGCAACTGTCCGGCCAGCGTCTGCCGAAGCTGATCGCGGCGCGCCAGTAACCGCTGGCGATACTCTTCGAGTTTCTTGCGCTGGCGCTCGGACAACTTCCGGTTGCGTGCTGGCATGGTGTCGCCTCCGCGGTGACGGACAAGGTGCTCCTGAGCAGGTTTGCAGGAGTGTTGTCCGGCCATAGTGGATCACCGGCCGCCACAGACCCGGTGACTACGCGGAGGGATTTCGCAAAACCTGTGCCGCTCCGCCCCGCCGGAGCATTGGTCGGGAACGTACCGCAAATCGGACGCATTTTTCACGACAAAGCGGCAGAATCGAGCCGTCATGCGCGGTATCTTGCCGAAGTACCGAGATAGCGGCTGGACGCTCCCTGCACAATTTCACTACAACAAACCCAGTCGGTTGCGGCACTTTTGGTCGGAAACCCGCTTAAGGAATCGGCCATGAGCAGGGAAAAACCGTCCGGGTGGGGGCATCGCCATTGGTGTACCACGCGCCGCGAGTTCCTGGAGTTGGCCGGGTGTGGCTTCGGCTGGCTGGCGTTCCACGCCCTGAGCCAGGCAGAGGCTCGTTCGGCCAATCCCATTTCCGCCAGGCCGCCGCATTTTTCACCGCGCGCCCGCAGCGTCATCTGGCTATTCATCGAAGGAGGGCCGAGTCATCTCGACCTCTTCGATCCGAAGCCGACGTTGGCGAAGCTGCACGGGCAACCGTTGCCGTCGAGTTTTAAACGGCCGGTCACCGCCATGGGGCGGACCGCTTACACGCCGCTTTTAGCCAGTAAGCGCACCTTCCGTCAGTATGGTCAATCCGGGATCTGGGTTAGCGATTGGCTGCCGGAACTGGCCCAATGTGTGGACGACCTGGCGGTGATCCGCAGTTGTTACGCCGATGGACTCAATCATGTGGGCAGCGTCTGCCAGATGAACACGGGCAGCATTCTCGCCGGTCGCCCCAGTTTGGGTGCCTGGACGCTGTACGGTCTGGGGTCGGCCAACGAGAACCTACCGGGATTTGTCGTGCTGCAGGACAATCCCGATGATCCGGCTGGCGGAAGTCGCAACTGGGGCACCGGTTTCATGCCGGCCACCTGGCAGGGCACACGGTTCCGCGATGGGGATTCGCCGGTGCTTTATTTACGTCCGCAGGAATCGCCGGTACAACAACGCCGCCGTCTCGACTTCATCCAGGAACTCAATCGCCTCCATGCTCAGACCCGCCGCGAGGACACTGAACTGGAAGCGCGCATCGCCGCCTACGAGTTGGCCTTCCGAATGCAGGCCGCCGCCCCCGAAGTCGTTGACCTCAGCCGCGAAACGGAACAGACCAAACGCCTGTACGGCCTCGACCGACCGGAAACCTTTGCTATGGCCCGTTGCTGTTTGCTGGCTCGCCGACTTGTGGAACGTGGGGTGCGCTTTGTGCAAATTTACTGCGGTTCTGGCAGCAAATGGGACGCCCACACCGATGTCGAAACCAATCATAGCCGACTCTGTCGTGCCAGCGACAGGCCCATCGCCGCTCTCCTCAAAGACCTCAAACGCCGCGGTCTGCTCGACAGTACGCTGGTGGTTTGGGCCGGCGAATTCGGTCGCACTCCCATGAGCGAAAGCGGCAACGGTCGCGATCACAATCCCTGGGGTTTTACCGTCTGGCTAGCCGGCGGTGGCATTCGCGGTGGGCTGACCTACGGGGCCACCGATGAAATTGGCCTGTACGCCGTCGAAAACCGCGTCCATGTCCACGACCTGCACGCCACCATCCTGCACTGCCTGGGTCTGGACCACCGTAAACTCACCTACTTCTACAACGGCCGCGAGGAACGCCCTACCATCAACGGTGGTCGCGTTCTCCACGACCTCCTGGCTTGATTCGGCAAATCACGTGAACGCGCTGATGCCATTCGTTCCACTCATCCGCCCCCGGCTTCTCGGAACCTCACCTGAATGCCGAGACTGCGGACAAGCATCTGACCATCCACAATTTCATGACGGATCAGCCGACCCTGCTGCACTACCGGGCTTTCGGGGTACTCGGTGAAGCGATCGTTGCTGAGAACGAAAGCGTGCGGATCGTCCTTGGCCAGGGCCAGAATGGTTTCGTCCGCCGACTGCCGGGAGGGCACAATGTGGAATATAATCCCATCACCCAGCTGCTTTTTAACTGCTGCCGCGTTCAGCTCCAGTATGGGGCAAATTGAACTATCGAAAATGACGGCAACGCGGAAGCCCTGTTTGAGTAACTCCGGAACGAGTGCCCGCAGCGCCGCCAGACCGATGAAGTCGTCTCCCTGATAGCAGCAATTGTTGCCGTCAATTACGATGTACTCCATTTCAGCCATAAGAAGACACGAGTCTTCAATCCGCTGGATTCGCTCGCGGATTTTTTTCAGTTGTGGTCTGAGTTGGGAGATTTTCCGCTCGCGATCCCTGATGATGTTTCGCGGGCTACCATCGCCGAATGCAGCTTCGCACTCCTGGTGAATTTGGAGGCGATAAAAAGCGTTCGCGGCCGAAGCAAGGCGCTCTTCGAGGTTGCGGGCCTGCTCCAAATCGCGTTCCGCAGAGGATAATTCCTGCTTCAGTTCATTGGCCTTCTCCCGCAGTGGTGCGAGTTCGGCATCGCTTCTGCAAATCAGGCCCTCGAGCCGTTGCAGGCGCTGATTCAGAGCGGCGATTTGCTGCTCCTTCTGCTCCAGCGCAGCGCGGCAAGTGTCTCGGTCAAAAGCGTAATAGCGTTCGAGTGTGCGACGGATCTGCTGGCTACGCGACTCTGCCTGCTGCAACTGGGCAGCCAGCGCCGTGCGTTTATCGCGTCGGCTGGTCAGGGCTTGTTCAATTCGGATTTGCCTATGCCCCAGCATTTCCTGATACAACGCCCCGATGCGGGACTCCAGCGCGACCTGCTCGCGGATGAGCGAGTCGCGCTGGGCCGTCTGGTTCGCGAGCGACTCCTCGAGGGTACGGCATCGCGCCTCCGCGACCAGCGCTTCACCCGTCAACCGGTCAACTTCCTGCTGGATGCGGCTCAATTCCGCCGCGGCAGCACCGCGGTCAAATGAACGATAGCGCTGAACAGTTTGTTCCAGGTCGGCCTGGCGTTTTCGCAATGCTTCGAGCTGGCGGCGACGCGATTCCTCGGCGGACTCGAGACGGCCCAGTTGTTTTTGAAGTCCACGCCGGCGATCCCGCAACTCCGACTGCTGGCTGTTGAGCCAGTTCAGCGGATTCCACAGCGAGCCGATCTGCTTTTCCAGTTCGGTCAATTCCTGCTGTAGCCGCGCGATTTCCGCCTGTAGGGCAGCCCATTCGGCACTCAGGCGGTCGGACTGAGACCTGGTATCCGCTAATTGCCTCGATAAATCCGGCTCGCGGATGCTGTCGTACCAGGCGATCGCTTCCGTCAGGCTGCTTTGCCGCCTCGCTAACTCGCCGAGCTGTTTCTGCAACTCAGCGCGATGGGCCTCACTTTGAGCCAGGGCCTGCCGAAGCTCCGCCAGTCCCCCTTCGACTCTCGACAAATCTTCCCGAATGCGCTGCCGACTCTGCTGACTGGCCGCTATTTTCTGCCACCAACCTTGCTCCGCCCTAGTCAGGAAGGATGCCAATTCTTCGGGCACGCCCTGCGGTATGCGCTGCAAAGTGTGCGATTGCGCCTGCACGGCGCAGCCACGGGTCTGGTCGTTCAGAGTAGCCAGGAACGTTACAGTTTTCTGCAGCCAATCTTGCAGTTGAGCGATTTCGGCGTCCAGGGACTGCAACTGAGTGGTCAGCTGGCCTCTGCGATCCTCGCAACTGGCAAGCTCCTGTTCCAGTGCCGTTGGATTGACGGAACTGTACCAGTCCAGGTCTTGCCGCAACTCGGTGGCACCCTGCTACAACGATGCGATTTGATCGCGAACCTGGTTGACTTTCTCGCGGAGCGGATCGCCAGGCATGGCTCTTCCTCACCGAAGTTACCGCAAGTGTAGTGGGCGCAACGCCATTTACGCGTATTGTATCCACGACTCTGACACCGCTGGGATATGAAAAGCGGCGGAGTACCCACTCGGTTTTCGATCCAGGCTGCGGTTTCGTGCAGTGCGCTTCAATCCGCTTGTGGAATGCAGCACCTGGTTTTCGATAGGCCCTGGCAGAACCGCAGCGTTGCGACCGTGAGCGGATGGCGAGGTCCCGGGCCACGGCGAGTCGCGTTAAGCCAACTCGACGAGTACGCTGTTTGCCGATCGCAACCTTGCTTGGAGCGGTCAGCGGCGCTGGCGCGTTCAAGAAATATCGGTTTAGCCGCAGCCAACCGGAGGAATCGGCAAGCACGAACCGCACCAGCTTCCATCCGATCCGTCTGGCCACGCTTCGATTTCCGCTTGTTCAAACCGCGGAATCAGCGAACCTCCGAGGATAGCCTGCAGCAGTGGCTGGCATGGCACTAGCTGGATGCGAAGAGATCGGGCTGGCGCGAAGCGGTCGGGACTCGAAAATGAGCGGCGGAAAGTGTCGGATGCGGTTGATCGAGACCGGCCTGGCGAGCGGACACGCGAAACAGCGAAGCGATGGCGTCGGCGATCGGCCCGGTACCGGTCATCCGCGTTCCCCAATGCGCGTCGTAAAGTTTGCCGCCACGCAGTTCGCGGAGTCGGCTCAGGACTTTGTCACGACGCTGGGGATAATGGCGTTGCAGCCAGGCCTGGAAAAGTTCCTTCAATGCGTAGGGCAATCGCAACACGATGTAGCCAGCGAATCGGGCACCGTGTTCGGCTGCGGCTCGCAGGATTGCGGGAATCTCATGGTCATTGAGGCCCGGAATAATCGGGGCCACCAGCACCCCGACGGGAATCCCCGCCTGGGCGAGTTCGGCGATGGCAGCGAGTCGTGCCGCCGGGCGAGAGGTGCGCGGCTCCATTCGGCCAGCAAGTTCAGCATCGAGAGTGGTGATGGAGATGTACACGGCAGCCGCTTGGTAATCGGCCAGGGCCGACAGCAAATCCTTATCGCGACAAACCAGGTGATTTTTGGTCACCACGGTCACCGGCTGGCGAAATTCCAGCAGCACTTCCAGACAGGCCCGCGTCAGTCGCAAATGCCGCTCGATCGGCTGGTAGCAGTCGGTCACGCCGCTCATGGCCAGGACTTCGCGGGGCCAGTCGGGCTCGGAAAGCTCCTGCCGCAATAGTTGCGGGGCATCGGTCTTGACCAGGATTTTCGTCTCGAAATCCAGACCGCTCGACCAGCCGAGATACTCATGCGTCGGGCGGGCGAAACAGTAAATGCAACCGTGTTCACAGCCGCGGTAAGGATTGATGCTGTAGCTGAAGCCGACGTCGGGACTATCGTTGCGGGTGATCAGGGAACGGGAGCGGTCAACGAAAAACTGGGTACGAGGTCCGGGGCGATCTTCTTCGGCCAAGTCGGGCAGCGGTTCATAGATGAGCGGCTCGAAGCGGTTGGGCGGATTCTCCTCAGCACCACGTCCCCGCATCGGTGGTCTCCTTTGATAACTGCGTCATTGTACACTAAAGACCGGAGGTATCCAAGATGGTGGTGCTTTCTTCGGCTCGTACGGGGCCGGCAGGGAGTTGGTCGGCGGTCATTTCCACCCGCAAGCGAACGACTCCAGGTTTCAGTGCACGGACGTAGATTCGGTAAATGCGATCGGTGTTTGGCGGCAAATGCAACGGCTCGAACAAAAGCTTCTGACCGTCGCGCTGGTGATCGCTGGGACCCTGAACACGGGTGATGGCGAATTCCTCCGGCACCACCACGCGCAGACGGATATTGGTAGCGGCGGCACTCCCCTGATTGCGAACGATCAGGTGATAGCGCGTGTCCTGCCCTACCAGCACCGGATCGTCCGTATCCACCACGACCAGCAGCAGACCGGCAGCACCGAGCACTTGCGTATTGGCGTGGGCAGTGGCCAGGATCACTCCACTTCGCGCCGTTGCGGTATGGTTTACCACTCCCGTCCGGGTCGGCCGTAGCTGCAAGCCCACCTCGAATTTCTCCTGGGGGCGCAACGGCGGAGTTGACCAGACCAGCAGTTGGCCTGTACGACTGGCCGGCGGGTGCGTTTCGAGCACCGCGATGGACTCCGGCACACGGTACTCGAGGCGGACGTGCGGCAACGGTAGCTCCCCGGTATTGCTCACCGCCAGTCGCAAGGGTATCACCGTGCCGGCATAGGTCTGCGGTGGGGCTTCGATCTGAACGGAAAGTTTCGGTTCGGCGACGGTAATAGTCTGGCTGGCGAATGCTTCCACGCCGCCGCGCGCCCGCACTGTCGCCCGATTCGTCCATTGTCCTGGTTGCCTTGCCACCAGGTGGTATTCGACGACCCGTTGCTGACCGGGAGCTACACGACCGAGAAAGAAAGTGATGCGACGGCCACCGTCGCTGTGTTCCAAACCCTCGGGGAGTTCGTCCACTAGCACCACCTCCTCGGCCGCTGCCGAACCCCGATTCCAGACAATAAGGCGAATCGGCAGGCTCTGCCCCGCTGCCGCTTGCGTCGGGCCTTCTTTGCGTAATTCCAATACTGCCTGGCCGGTCGGTCTGGATTCGGGACGCGCCGTCGTCTCGACGCAAACCCCGTGTTCATAACGAATGCGGGAACAAATCCGGATTGGTCCATCGGCCAGCGGTCGAAACCGCAAAGTGAACTCGCGGACTTCACCCGGACGCAATTGCGGTAATCGCCAGACGAGCTGAGCCGGCTGCCGATCGGCCTGGGGTTGGCTGCTCAGTATTTCGACCGCAGCGTCGAAGCGGCAACGCAACTCCACCTGGTAAACCGCCACGCAGGAATGATTGTAAGCGCGAAGGCGACACAGCACCGTCTCGCCGGCTTTCGCCGAAACTGGAGCCAATACGCGCAAACCGACGGTGGCTGGGGGAACTCCCGGCTGGGGCTGGGCCAGACAGGCACCGCCACCCTGGCCGTTCAGCCCGGCGCATTCCAGCCCGCCGCCCGACGGCGCCACCAGTGGCGGCAAGTGACCGGCTGCCGCAGATTCTGGGTCGTCAGCCGTTGCCGAAACCCTGGAGCTCAATGCGGGCGTCACCAGCGGCAGCAGGGCCAAACCGAGCCAGACCACTGCACCGGGCATGGTTTCGTCTCCCCCAGTTTTGCGGAAAGCAGATTGATCCACCCCTGTCAGTGATCTTAGCTCAACGGCATCGCGACAAACAGTCGCGCGCCTAATTTCCTGCGTGAGCACCACGGAGAGCAGCAGAGACGCCGTCTGGTGTTACGGTACCGGGCAGGCGACCTCCCCACGCATGAAGCCGCTGTCCGCCGGAGCCGTGTAGCGAATATCCAGCGCTGGCGTGGCGATACGTTGACCTTTGCGGAAATGGCTCTCCATCAGGAAGTCGAGTGCCCCGCTGGTCAACAGCGTCCGTTCCACCGGATAAGGGGCTTTGCGCTGCACCAGGAGTTTCTCGATGTTGTACACCAACCCGTCGAAGAATTTAGAACCCGGCGGGGAGGGAAGATAAAACATGCACGAGGCGGGCTTACGCTGGCCGGTGAGCCGAGCGGCGAAACAGAAATCGTATATGTGGCCGTTGAGCAATAGGACGGCGGCGCGGCGACCATCGCGGTATTCGAGCAGGAAAGCAATCGGCGGAGTGCTTGGCCGACCCAACACCGGCGTGCCGACGTTCCGGCGAACGTCGCCGGGATTGAGCGTTTCGCTGCGACCCAGAGCGTGTTCCAGAAGCTCCCAGCTCCACAAGCCTTTATCGCCCGCTTGCCAAACCGCGTCTCCAGTCAGGCAGGTGACGGCGGCAATTCCGGTCTCGCCATCTTGACGACGCTCCATCATCACCTGCAAAGCCTCCAGCGCGTGGAACCCGTAAACCTCGATAGGGCCGTAAGCCGCCACGATCGCTTCTTCGATGGGTGAATTCAAGGGGAGTTCCAGTTCGGGGCGTCGCCAGGTGACCGGCAAGCTGGAACCGGCCAGCAGGGGAATGTTCAATTCCCGGGCCCAATCGTACATCTGCCTGGCCTGGGACCAGCTGTAGGAGAGGTGTTTATCCACAAACACAGGCACCACCTGGCCGGTTCGCCGAAACACTCGCACAATTTGTTCCATCCACTGGTACCGCGGATACAGGATTTGCCCTTTCTCGTTAGTCGGATAATCGCCATGTTCGGCGATATGCAGCACGCCATCCACTACCAGTTTGCCCGTGCCCAGGGTCAAGGCTTCCTCGATGCTGCTGCAGAGATGGATGTTATGCTCCTTGGCCAGTTCCCGCGATAAATCGTTGCTCGGAAACTGATCCACGTACAACGTGTGCACATAATGCTCCGGCACGTGAAACTTCCCTTGCAAGGGATAACCGAAGAGGAACCGCCCGGCAATGTGGTACGAGTGCGACATCGGGCGATAGACCGTGGTCAGTACCGCCAAAGGCTTGCGATGCCTGGTATCCAATTGCGGCGGGCGGGTGCGGAAGGGAATTTCTTGAGCATTGGCCCCGCGGGTGGCCCACAAACCGACTAGGGCGACGCTGCGATGCAAAAACTCCCGGCGAGTCCATCGGCTTCTCGCTCCGTGCATACGGGATCTCCTTGTGGGCACGATAGGGATTGCTGCGCTTCCTGACCATTGGGCGACCGGCAGAGAGGTATGTCGGCCAACGGATTGCCCCGCTGGCCAGCGCGATTCTAGCCGGTGAAGCGACGCAGAAAACGCAGACCCTCTTCGAGATCGCGTCGGGCAGTCAATCCGGGCTGGCGTTTCAAGGCGAGCCAGCCACGGTAACCGGCGTCGCGCAAAGCGTTGATTAGACCAACCCAATCCACGTGGCCGTGACCCAGCGGCACTTCTTCCGCCGGATGCGTCCGTGAACCTCGCCGGGCTTCCCGGGCCTGGACATACCGCAAATGCGGATAGAGCTGCCCGACGGCCTGTTCCGGTTCGAAACCGTGAGCAACGAGTGTGGCCGGGTCCAGTAGCACGCCCAATCCTTCCGACTGCAAGCGGTCGAGGAATTGTCTCCAGATTAACGGCGGAGTGCTGCCGGTTTCCAGAGCCAGCACCGAGCCAACTCGTTCCCCATACCGTCCCAGCGTCTCCAAAGCGTCCTGCAACCAGCGCCGGGCCGGCGCCTCTTCCGATTCGGGCAGCTGGCCCGGGTCGAGCAGAACAATGCGGCCACCGACATCGTAGGCCAATTGCAAAGTCTTCCGACATAAATCTATCCGCGCTTCCAAGTCTTCAGGCACCTCGAGTCCGCGCCGCAAAGGAAGGCGGATACCGGCGGCGCTGAGTTTATTCGCTTCCAGCAGATGGCGTAATTGCCGGCGTGCGGACTGGCTGAGTTGATCGGGCGCCAGTTCGCCGACGGCTTCCCATTCGGCTCCGTGCACGCCCCAGTCACGCAGACGCTGGATCGCTGCCCGAAAAGGTTCCCCCAGTGCCGCTATGGACACGGCCAGTCGAAACCAGTTCATCGCTGCCTCGCAGACCAAAAATGGCACTCACCGGCTGCGCCAGCGTGCGGAAGACCTCGCTGCTCAGACTCACCGTATCCCAGCAGGGACTGCGCAGCCGCATGTGTTGGATGTATGACTCGGCAAAGATGCCGCACAGGGCGAATGTGTCTCCCTGCCAGACCCAGGCGTCCGACCAACTGTTGGGCCAGGCTTGGGTTGGCTCCTGCCGCAAATGATAGACGAACACCAGCAGGCTTTGCACATGAAGCAATTGGCCCCAGGCCAGCAGACTGAAACAATCCTGCCGCGTGCACCAGCGTTCCCAGACGCGGCGAGGCTTGTCGAGACTGCCACCAGGAAACCGCCGCCCTTTCACATCCACGACATAGCCGCGACCGCAGCGATCATAGGCAAGCAAATCGGGGTTTTTGACGGCCTGGCCTTGCACTGCCCGCCGTTGGCTTTCGTCCACCGGCAAGTAAGACAGCTGGTGGTAGCGTAACCACGCGGCAAAGGCCCGTTCATATCGGTTGCCGCCATCCATGCCGACATCTCCTCCCCGATGCCCTGGCTCATTGGCCGCCTTCACTCAAAAACCGCGTCCCTCGCCGACTACCACCGACATTCCCACGCTCCTACCGAGGAATTCCGCAAGCTCACCGATGCGGAATTTTTATGAATCGCGGCAGCAACTGCCAGCACTGGGACAATTGCGCATGGCGGCGATCTCGGCTGTAGTTGCAACGGCAACCCCCGCGGCCTACAGGGGAGATGGCTCCGGGACTAACGTTGTGCCCCACCAGTGCGGGAGACGTGTCTTGTGGGATCGGTCGTGGAGCGTTCCCTAGCCGACGGGTTCGCAGCTGCGCCCGGAAAAAATATCTACGCGGCCGCAGACGGGGAAACTTCTACTGCCGGCGGAAACTTTTTCTGCCGCAGCGAAAAAACACAGTGCCAGGGCAACGCATCCCAGGAAAAAACGGCGCCACCGACTTGTCGGCAGCCTGTGCACGTGAAACAATTGAATAGACCAGCGCCATCGCGCCGATGGAAAAGGATGGCCGAAGTACGTATCAGCGAATGAGGGTGCAGCCATGCCCATCAGTGACCGTCGTGCGCAGATAGAGCGTGGGCGCAAAGCAGGGCTGCAAACAGGCGACCTGTATCGGGCCCTGGAGAATCGCCCGGTCTCGGCCCAGGAGTTAGTGCAAACGATCGTGGATGAAAACGGCTACAGCGTAGCGATTCGTTCCGACGGGCGTATCAGGTATCAGCCGGGCACGGAAACCCGCTAACGCCAGCCCGCGGCGACTATGGTAACGTCGTCGGATGGCGGCAGGGAACCGCGATACGCCTGCAGGGCATCGGCGAGTGTGGCCACGATATTCTGCACTGAAGATCGGCCGGTTCGCATCAGCACCTCCTGGACGCGTGCCTCGCCGAAGAACTCGCCCTGGGCGTTTCGAGCCTCGATGACCCCGTCGGTTACCAGCACCAGTCGGTCACCGGGTTCCAATACCGTGGCCGATTCCTGATAAATGGCCTCCGCCGTTACTCCCAGCATCAAGCCGCGTCCTTCCAGCCGCACGATTGCCCCATGTTGCTGACGAAACAGCCAGGGGGAAGGATGTCCGGCATTGGCATAGGCGAGTTGGCCGGTCGGTCGGTTGAGCACGGCATAAAACGCGGTCACAAAATGTTCATCGGTCAAGCCGTGCAGGTAACGGTTCATCTGCGTGAGCAAGGCAGCGGGCCGGTTGGCGTGCCGCATGGAACTCAAAAACGCGGTGTGCGCCATGATCGCCACCAGAGCCGCCGGGATGCTGTGCCCAGTGGCGTCGGCAATCAACACGCCGACATCACGCTCCTCCACCACCGCGAAGTTGTAATAATCCCCGCCCAGCGGGTCCACCGGAGCATAATACGTGGCGAAACGGAGATCGGGAAATTCGGGCGGGGACTCGGGTAGAAGCCGACTCTGGATGCGGCCAGCCACTGCCATGTGCAAGCGCATCTCCTGGTCGCGTTCCTCGAGCCGACGATTGGTTTGACGCAATTCCTCAGTGCGCAACTCCACCTGACGGTTGAGGTATTCCATGTAGCTGTTCAGCAAGTCGCGGGCAGTGACCAGTCCGACCAACCGACCTTCTTCGACCACGGGGACATGGCGAACGTGTACTGTCTCCATCAGCGACCGTGCTTGTTCCCAGCTGGCACGCGGCGCAATCGTCCAGGGATCGCAGGTCATCAACTCGCGCACCGGTCGGTCCAGCCATTGGCGATCGGCGAACTCGGCCAGGTAACGCAGCACATCCCGCTCGGTGAAGATTCCCAGCAGCCGCTCACCTTCCGTGACCAGCACAGCACCAACACGATGCTCGGCCATGAGGCGAATCGCCGCGCACGCGGAAGTTTCCGGCGAGACGGTGATCGGCTGACGTACCATCAACTCGCCGACACTCAAGACCCAGCTCGAAGACATCTCCCCTCCTGCACTGTTCGGTCTGCGGCCATCGGGACATCAGACGAGAGGCTGCCGCCCCTGACCACCAGCACGCTGACTGACGGGCACATCAGCAGGGGCGGATAACGCCCGCCGCTCCTGGGGCGTATCATCCCTGCGGTGGTAGCAGATCATCGGGCGGCAGGTGGCGTAATTGTTCCAGGTACAGCTCCAGATACGATCGCCGTTCGCTGTGCTGCAGTCCAAGCTCCTGGGCGAGTTGCTCCAGTGCCTGTCGGGCTGCCGTCATTTTGGCGGCATCGGCGTGCGTCTCCAGCTCGACAAACAGACCGAGTCGGCTGACGTTGTCGAGGCAAATCTTGACTGGATAACGGCGCCAGGTCAATTCATAGACGAGGCGTTCCTTGTGCAGAGCGGCGAGGATACGGTAACCAAGATGCTCCAGTAGCGCGCAGGCCTGTTCGAAGGCCGCTGGGGATTTGAGCTCGACATCGATCTCCTCGCGGGTCTTGCTGGCCGGGTCCACGCGTGGCCCTTTGTAAGTCAACCAGAGCCGCTCGCGCGTCCGTCGCAACCGCAAAGCTTCATCGGTGGCTGCGAAATCGCGACAGGGCGAGGCGAAATAGACGTCGTTCTCCATTTGCAGGCCGACTTCTCGTGCCCGCAGCCGGTTCAACCGGTCAACTACCGCAGCTGCGTCCTGAACCGGGAATTTCAATTCGACTTCGTAGTCTGGCCTGGACGGAGTCTTGTGCGACACGTGGCCACCTCACACGAGCGACACCATCGAATCCCCGCAGGTTCGCGTGGAGAGTGATGGCGTGGCGGTAATCGTATCTGCAGACATGATAGTGGCTGATGGTTGTGTGGGGAATGGCACGGACGATTCTACGCGTTCGCGCTGGCCGTCGGCCGCGGACCGCTGGCTGCGACCCGTGCACTGGCCAGCGCTTGCTTTGCACTGGCGACAAAATTTTCCGCTTGCCGGAACGCGTTTGCCAATATAGACTGAATGCAGAGTCAGCGTCGCGCTGCTTCACAGAAGGATTCAGGAAAGCGGTTACTCGAAGCCGAACCGAAGCCTATCAGATTCGCATCAGGAAGGTGCGGGTTGGAAGCGAGGAACCGTGAGTTCGCCACCTGCTGTGTTGGCGGCGCAAGCCGGCTCGAAACTGGAACGGCGAGCTGGTGCCGGCTGGGTTTCCCGTTCCCATCAGGCTTGTGCAGTCAGCCGGTGCACGGACAATCAGGAGAAATCCCATGGCGAACAAAATTCATGCCGGGGATCTAGTGCGGATCCATTACACCGGTCGGCTGGAGAACGGGACGGTCTTCAGCACCTCGATAGGCGGTGAGCCGCTCGAATTCACCGCCGGCGGCGATGAGGTCATCGAGGGACTTGCCGAAGCCGTCATCGGCATGGAACCCGGTCAGCGCAAAACCATCACCATCCCGCCGGAGAAGGCCTACGGCCCCCGTAATCCGGACCTGGAACGGGAAGTCCCTCTGACTGAACTTCCTGAAGGGGTGCAGGTCGGCGACCGACTCAGCGCGCAGATCGGCAACCACCGCGTCCGCTTCTGGGTCAAGGAAATTGACCAGGACACTGCCATCCTCGACGCCAATCATCCCCTGGCTGGCCAAACCCTCGAACTCGATATCGAAATCCTCGCGGTCGAAGCCGCTTCGTAACAGCTTTTGCGGTACGCGAACCATTCTGCATCGGGGCCCGGCACCAACGGGTAGGCTTGCTGGCCTGCCCGGATATGCCGCAGGGAGGCCCTGGCAGCCGTCTGATTCGGGGCAATTCCCAAGGTTGTTCCCAGATGGATTCCGCCAAATCGTCCTTACGTCTGGAATGGCGAGGCCCGTGGGTAGGCCGTCCGCATCGGATCACGGCTCGTTCGCGTCTTCCAGTCGTCCGGGGCCCAGCTGCCACAGCAACCGCAGTGTGTCGGTGACCAGAGGCACTGGCTCGTGTGTGACTACAACCTGTTCCAGACTGCCACGCATGTGAATTTTCACCAGCTGGCGACTGATCAGCGGCGGGATGCGGTCAATGCCCGGAGGCAACAAGGGCAAGCTACGCCCCCACAACAGGGCGTACATTTCCAGATCAAGTTCGCTGCCATCCACGCGCATGGAACCCTGACCGCGCAGCGTCAGCGCCTCGCCAAGTAATTCCACGCGGCTGAACTGGACGCGAGGCCCCTCGATGACGAACCGCGTCTGCACTTCCTGAAATGCGGCATTGCGCGGTAGTTGGCCGCTGAGCAAGTTCAAGAGGTTGAAAAACGGAGGCAGGTCATAGATGTGGGCGTCGGTGATGCTGAGCACACCCTTGCCGCGCAGGGTTCGCCAATCGCCGGGCTGACCGGTCAAGATCAGCCGGGCCTGGATTTTCCCGCGAGTTTTAGCAGGACGGTCCAGGAGCTGCTGTGCCAGCGTTTGCAGGTTGACCTGGGCCAGCGTCAGGTCGAGCCGAAACTCGCGCTGGGGCTGATAGTCGTAGCGGATGGGCCCAAAAATTTGCCCGTCGAGTAATTTGGCCCGCACCCCCGGAAAATAAACCGCGCCGTCGCGGATTTGCAGTTGGGAAGCTAATTCGCGTAACGGCAAGCGCCAGACCTGCACTTGTTGCAACTGCACCTGCCCCTGAGCTTGTAAGTGCTGCGGTTGCCAGGTTCCCTGCAGGGAAACATAGCCGGTGGCCTCCCGCAGGGCGATGCCGCATTGCCAGGTGCAACGGGCAAAGCTGACGTGGCCGTTCCAGCGCACGCTCTGCACCTGGTCGCCGCGCGGGTTCTCCACCTGCAAGTCGAAAACCAGTCGCAGGGGCCGATCCGGTTGCAGACTGGCCAGCACCGTGCGTAAGCCTTCCGGTAAGGCGGCAAGCAACTCGCGGTCAAGATAGAGCAGGTCGCCACGGACTTCATACAGCTCCAGTAGCCATCCGCCAGTATCGGACAGTCGCAACACTCCGCCGAGCTGGTCGCGACCGAGGAAAATGCGACTGTCCCCGTGCCGTGCCGTGATGCGACCGATGGTCACCTGGTCCTGGCGATATCGCGCCGAGCCTTGCAGTTGTTCCAGCGTGTAAGGAAAACACCGCGGTCGGATAGCACATTGGCCACGGGCGGTTACGGTGAGATCGAGTTCCGGCGGTTGCTCGCCAACCCAGTCGAGTTGGGCAAGAAAATCCGCGCGACCTCGCGGTTGGAGTTCGTCCCAGACCCGCTGCATTTTTTCGGGCAAGGCGTCGCGCAGTTCCTCGTCGAGCGCCACCTGCTGACCTTGCAGCGTCATGGTCACTTTTTCGCCACGCGGTGTCGGTTCGCCCTGGGCCGTCACAAATAGCAATCCCTCTTTATGGCGGGCGGCAAAACCGCTGGCCCGCCACGTCTCCGCCGGCAAATCAATTTCCAGAAGCCCCTGCACCTGCTCCAGGGGATACGGCAACCGCTTATAGCAGACCTGTCCCTGCTGCATCTGCGCCTGGATGTGTGTGCGCGTGGTCGGGAAAGGCTGGTCGGCAGTGCCGGGTGGTCGGCGAATTTCGGCATGCACGCGTACCAGACCGTGTGGGCGAAAATCCCGCGCCAGTAATTGCGTCCGTGGCGGCAGTGCTTTGAGCAAGGTTTCATCCAGGGGAATGTCTTCCGTGTCCAGGTTCAGCCGCAATCCGCACCGCCAGGGGTTCTCTGGCCGCAACCCCGAACCAAACGCCTCGCCACGCAACTGGACGCGACGACCACTAGCCTGGCCGGTAATATCCACACTTAACCGGGGCATGTCCTCGGACGAATCGGTGTATTCCAGCTCGCCGACCGCCTTCCGCACTGGGTAGGGAAAATCGTCGAAGCAGAGGCTGAGTTCCTGCAGCAAGGCACGGATGCGCAGTCGCGTTTGCCCATGCTGGCGACGGTAGTGCAGGTGCAAATGGACGGGGCCTTCCGGGGAAAAGGCCTGGCAGATTTTCCGAAGTGCGGGCGGGAGTTTGTCGTACAAGGGTGGCGCGAGGGGTAGCGGCTGCAAGCTCGCTTCAATTTCGCCGTCCGCTTCCGGGTGGAGTCCTGTCCAGCGACCCCGCACTTGCAACTTCGCCCCCAACCATTCCCCTTGCAACGCCTGCAGGCTCAGTTGCTGGCCGTCCCAGCGCAGGTTTCCTTGCAGTGCGTAGATCGGTTCGGGGAGTTTCGGATGTGCCACGGTCACTTGCCGGAGTGTCAAATCCAATCCCAGCCACTGCCAGGCCTGTCCGGGACGGTAGTGCAGTTCGCCCCGCAGTCCCAGCCAGCCGTGGGCTTGCCAGGTTTCGATCTCATTCCGACCCATCAGTCGCACCAACCGAGCCTGCCATTGGGGCGTGATCGGCACCTCCTCCAGCTGCCAGGAGACGGTGAGACTGGCGGCGGGCTCAGCGGCATAAGTCGCGGCTGGCCTCCAGCTCCCGCTCAGCGTGATTCGGCCACCCCAACTCAGGGCACCGCGGAGCTGAAAGTCCCAATTATCGGCCCGACGAGCGAATTCGCCCTGCTCGAAGTCGCAGCGGCAACGTTCGTCGGATACCTCATCGGTGATTTCCAGCACGCCCTGCTGCAGTCGCAACTTCGCCAGCGCAAGTGTGCTCGTGTCGTCGTGCAGCAACAGCGGCGGGTAGTCCCATTGGCCATCGGCTTTTCGTCGGAGGTGCAGATACGACTGCTGCAAGACCAACTCCGTCGGCACGACTCGACCTCGGGCCAGTTCCAGCCTATCTAAATACACCACGCCACGCCCAATCTGCAATGCGCTGCTGCTGTTTGCATCGCGGCGACGAACCTCGATTTCTTCCAGCACCACACTGGCCAGTCCGGTCACATAAACGCGTCCGAGGGAGACTTCTGCTTCCGGAAACCGCCGGGCAAGCATCTCCAGCACCCAGCAGCGCAACTTTTCCGGATCGCGCCAGCGCCACACTGACCAGACCAGCCAGGCCAGCCCCGCCAGCAGTACTAGCAGCAAAACGCGAAACCACCTGCGCAGTTTCATGGCTCGGCGCACTCCGTCGCACCAATTGCCCTGAGTATCCGGCCGACACCTCGATCCGACTTTGTTGACACTACTTTGTCCTGGCGTAACTAAAGCGGAACCTGGTCAAAACCGCAAGTCCGCTTGCACTGGCCAGTCCTGTCGCCAGAATGAATCGGATCGATCGCCGCCTCCGGCTGCCCTTCAAGGCTGGCGGCGACGAAACACGATGCTGCTGCCGCCATAGACACGCTGACCGACTTGCACACAAGGTTCCCAGGTGCCATCGGCCGGCACCAGCAAGTCGGTGCGCGAACCGAACTTGATCAAACCGATCCGCTGACCCCGTTGCACCATCTCCTCGGCACGCAACCAGCAAACGATACGTCGTGCGATAGCCCCGGCGATTTGTTTGATGCGGACGAGTTGCCCCGTCTCCGTTTCGAGAATATCCGTCCAGAATTGCTCATTCTCACCGACCACGCTCTCCCGTAAGGCGTTGCCGAATCGCCCGGGAAAATATCGGCGGGCCACGACCCGGCCGGCACACGGAGAGCGGTTGATGTGCACGTCAAAGATGGAGAGAAAGATACTGATCCGCAAAGCCCGGCCTTCGGGAAAACCGGCATCGTTCACTATCTCCACGTGGGTCACCCGACCATCGGCAGGACTCACCAGCACCCCCGGTTCCTGCGGAATGTCGCGTTCGGGGTCGCGGAAAAAATAGAGGGTCTGGCACCAGCCCAGCGCCGCCACGATACTCAGGGAAACCGCGAGCCAGTCCGGCCAGTGCCACCATTGCCAGCCCACCAGTGACAGGCCGATGACCGCAACGGCGATCAGCCCAGCGACAAGAATCTCTGCGTGCCCCAGTGGTGCCAGCGGTAGCCAACCAGGACGCGTATAGCCATCTTCCTCGCCGAACTCGTAGCCGCAGACATTGCGGTAATATTTCAGGTCGCGGTAGTCCACGACGTCATGGGGACAGTCCGGACAACTGCCACGACGCCGTTGTTGCATGTAGGCGACGTAGCCCGGTCGCAAAAGCCGCAGACCAGCGCGGCGGATTCTGCCCCAGGCCAGTTCCAGTGCCATACACCAGCCGCCTCCCGGTTGCACCGAGGGAATCGGTGCCGGCGTACGGCCTGGTGGAAGCTTCTCAGCCAAAAAGGAAGTCGCCTGCGTCATGAGCAATGTCCAAGTGGCTTTCGGCGTGCCCTCCTGCTCCACCATTCGCTATTCGCATCATATAATCTCAAGCCATGCGAGCGATGGCTTCGATCAATGGCGAGATCGTCCCTCTGGCAGAAGCGCGAATTCCAGCGCTGGATCGAGGCTTTCTGTTCGGCGATGCGGTTTATGAGGTTATTCGCGTCTATCGAGGCAAGCCCTTCTTGTTCGAGGAGCATCTGGCGCGACTGCGACGCAGTCTGGAGGCGATCCGCATTCCCTACACCGACCTGGACGGTTTGCGCCGGCGTGTGCTTAAGCTCATCGCCAACTACGGATTCCGCGAGGCGATTATTTACATCCAGATCACACGGGGGTCGGATGTTACCCGGCACCACGTCTTTCCAGCCAAAGTCTCGCCGCTGGAGTTCTTTTACGTGGAGGAATTTGAGGATAACCTGGAACCGATGCGGCAGCAAGGAGTGGCGGTGATTACCTATCCGGACCTCCGCTGGGACCGCTGCGATATCAAGAGCACGAATCTGCTGGCGAATGTGCTGGCCGCCCAGGCTGCCAAAGAAGCGGGGGCTTACGAGGCGTTATTGTACCTACCCGATGGCACCTTGCTGGAAGGCTCGCGGACGAGTTGTTTCGGGGTGCTGGGAGGAAAATTGCTGACGGCCCCGACTACCCCAAGCATATTGCCCGGCATTACCCGCGCTCTGGTGCTGCGCCTGGCACGCGAACAGGGCATCGCTGTCCAGGAGCGGGTATTGCGACTCGAGGACCTGCCCCAGGTGGCGGAATTGTTTCTGACCGGCACCACTTCCGAGATTCTCCCGATCATCTGCGTGGACGGCAAGCCGATCGGTGAAGGTCGTCCGGGCCCGCTGACCCGGCGATTGCAGGAGGCGTATCGTCGGTTGGTGTCGGCATTGTAGCCAGTCAGGGCAAGTACACCTCGATTTTCGCTTTCTGCCTCTCGCCCATCAGCACCTGGGCCTTGAGTTCCTCGACGTACATATCCAGAACGGTGTCGCGCACCTGCTCAAAGGTAGTGGGCTTGCCCGGCTTGCGATCGGTAACCAGGATAAGGTGGCAGCCGAACTCGGTGTGCACGATGTCGCTGAGCTCGCCGACTTTCAGCCGGCTGGCAGTCCGCACAAACGGATCGTTATCTTGGCTTCGCGGCGGAAAGTAGCCGAGGTCCCCGCCGTTCGGGCCGCTAGGGTCTTGGGAATATTTCTTGGCGGCCTCGGCAAAGGATAAGCCATTCTGAATCTCCTGCCGGATCGCCTGCAGTTGTGCGGCAATTTTCTGGCGAGTGGCCTGATCTGCCTGCGGGGGCACACGCAGGGCGATATGGCTGGCGCGAATCACCACGCCATCGAACATCTCCTTGTTCGCCTCGTAATAGGCCCGCAATTGTTCCTCCTTGACCTGTTGCCGTAACCACTGATCCCAGGCACGCACGCGTTCGAGAGCGGCAAGTTCCTGGCGAAGTTTCTCCGCAGAAATCCCCGACTCCTTGAGGAAACCTTCCAGGGTCTGGCCTCGGGCTTGCAACGCCGTTTGCAGGTCGGCCAGACGCTTCTGCAAGGTCGCTTCATCCGGCGGGGGGAAATGACGAGCGGCATACTGCTTCAGCAGCGTTTCGTCAATCAGCAGGGCCAGCACCTCCCGTTCGAGCATTTTGCGACGCTCGGGTGTCCAGTTGGGCGGGGGTGGTGGTAAACGACGCAGAGCCGCCTCGAAATCACTCCAGGGGATCGACTCGCCGTTGACCACTGCCACAGGTTTGTTGGCAGCAGGCGCTGTTTGGCTGTATCCTACCGGTTCCGCTACCGAGCAACAGCTCGCCCAGCACAACCAGATTTCCACCATGCGCTGCACCAGCCGACGCCTTCGCTTCATAAAGCCTCCTTGGCTCTGGAAATCGGCAAGCGGAAGCTCGCTCGGTTTGGCGACCGGTCAAGCTGCTGCCCACACCGGACTTCCGCTGCCTGCGTGGCTACATAGCATTCCGGCCGAAAAGTGCCAGCCCGGTTAGGCCGGTGCGAAAATCGCCCAGACCGGGCAGACGCAGTCTCCCAGTGCGAGCGGGGAAGCCCAACTCTTCGCTCCCGTCAGGAGCAGGCCAGGGTGAAGGGACAATACCTTGCGGTTGCCCAATTCGGTTACCTGGCAGCATCAGCCAGCCGTTTCGCGGACAGTTGCCGCGATCCTCTGCCCGCACAAAATAAAGAGGATGGATCACGAAAGCTTGCAGAAACAGCACGAACTGGAACACACCCCATCGGCGATTCGCGAGCGTCTGGCCCTGGGGCCGGTGCACAGTTACCTGCGGGATTTCGCTTACGGCGCCATTGACGGAACCGTAACCACGTTCGCCATCGTGGCCGGCGTGGAAGGGGCGTCCTTGTCCGCCGGAGTGATCTGTATTCTCGGCATGGTCAACCTGCTGGCCGACGGTTTCAGTATGGCTGCCAGCAACTTCCTCGCCACGCGCACCGAACAATTGCAGCTGCAGAAAGCTCGCCAGACCGAACGCGAGCACATCGCCCGATTCCCGGAAGGCGAACGCGAGGAAATCCGCCAGATCTTTGCTCAAAAAGGATTCAGCGGCGACACTCTCGAACGCATTGTCGAGGTCATTACCGCCGACGAGGAGCGCTGGGTGCAAACCATGCTCACCGAGGAATTGGGATTGCGTCTGAGCAGTCCGTCCCCCTGGCGGGCCGCCATCACCACTTTCGTCGCTTTTGTGGCCGTGGGGATTGTGCCTCTGCTGCCGTATTTCGCCGGCATTTTCTCCCCACCGCTGGCCGGCTTCGCTTTTCCTGTTTCCTGTGTCGTGACCGGTCTGGCGTTTTTTATCGTCGGGGCCACGAAGAGCCAGTTCATCCACGAACCCTGGTACTGGACGGCCACGGTAACGTTTGTGGTCGGTGGATGTGCGGCGGTGGTGGCTTATCTCGTCGGACTGGTGCTGCATTACTTTTTCGGTATCAGTTAATCGCCGCGTGAGGTGCACCATGACCGCACCGAAAAAGCGGGTGCTTATTCTGTGCACCGGGAATTCCTGTCGCAGCATTCTCGCCGAGGCCATCTGGCGACACTTGGCCGGCGACCGGTACGAAGTCGCCAGCGCGGGCACTCAGCCACGCGGTGTCCATCCGCTGACCCTGCGTGTGCTGGCGGAACGCGGCGTATCCACCGCCGGGCTGGCCAGCAAGAAGATTCACGACCTCGACACACGCCGTCTCGATTTGCTGGTCACCGTCTGCGACCAGGCCCGCGAACAGTGCCCGTACCTGCCCGGCCAATTCCAACGATTGCATTGGCCATTCGAGGACCCCGCCAGTTTCGTCGGTACCGACGAAGAACGCCTGGCCGTCTTCCGCCGGGTACGCGATGCCATCTGGGCGAAGATCGCCGAGTTCCTCCGCCAGGCACCTGAATGCAGCGCAAGTTCTTGATTGTCGCCGCGTATGCTAATTGAGAGCTAGGGGTCTTGCGAGGCCGCCTGACGCAAAGCGCGGATGGCTCCGCCGAACTCCTTGCACCATGGACTTGGCATAAGGAGGTACGTCATGTTGCGACTGCGGAAAACTATTCTGCTGGTTTCGCTACCGGTGACGGCCTGGCTGATGGCTGGGCTTCCCGCACAGGCCAGCCATTGGCGTGTACGGCCCCGCACTGTCGTCGGATTTTCCGTGGGTATCGGCGCACCTGTCGTGGTTGCCTCACCCGTGGTCGTGGCTGCTCCGCCTGTCGTTTTTGACCCATTGGCTCCTGTGATCGTTCAGCCGGCACCGGCGATTGTTCAACCGACACCGATAATTGTCCCCGATCCGTGGTCTGCTCCGCCGGTGTATTACCGTTCGGCCACCGGTATCTATATTGGCCCCGGTTTCGGTTTTTATTACCAGCGCTGGCGCTGATATGCGCCTCAGCCTGGCCGTCAAGCGGGTCCTAGCCGGCCCTGTGAACGTGCGGAGGTCGCACGTCGAATACGCATAGCGCGCCCGCCTACCGTCACGCCAACGGAGAGCGGGGGGCGTAATCGCCCCCGTGGTTGCACGAACACGATTGCAACTGCGTGCGCCAACACGTCCGCGACAGTCTCCCGGACATTTGCGGGAGCGCCTGTGCAAGCACGTCTCCCAAAGCCACGGCGGGCTCACGCCCGGGGCTCCTGCGCCGCGCGTGCGACGACGCTGTCTGAACCTGGGCGTAATCATTTTTGCACGTGCGTTTCCCACAAACACGGCGGGCTGACACCCGCCGCTCTTGTGTATGGCGTTCGTTCGACGGCGAAAAAGCGAGTTTTGCGATGGACGAACGCACATTCGCGAACGAGAGCGGGGGCGTAAGCCCCCCGTGGTTACGGCAACGCGATTGCAATAGCGTGCGCCAACGCACCGACGACAGTCTTCCGAACAGTCGCGGTAGCGCCTTTGCAAGTGCGTTGCCCATCCGCGACGGCGGGCTCACGCCCGCCGCTCCTGACGCTGCGAGGGACGAGCGTTTCCGAATATGTACGTAATCGTGCCGGCCATACGATTGGCAACCGCACGGCGGGCTGACGCCCGCCGCTCTTGTGTATGGCGTTCGTTCGACGGTGAAAAAGCAACTTTTGCGCTGCACAAACGCACATTAGCGAACGAGAGCGGGGGCGTAAGCTCCCCGTGGCTGCGGCAACGTTATTGCAACGGCGTTCACCAACACGCCGGTCGGCAGTCCTCCGAGCAGTTGCGGAAGCGCCTGTCCGAGTGCGTTTCCCGATCCCACGGCGGGCTGACGCCCGCCGCTCGTGATGCGTGTGCGTTTGTGCATCGCAAAAGTCGCAATTCCGTCGGCGGGCGAACGTCACGCGAACAAGAGCGGCTGGCGTAAGCCCCCGTGGCGTTACGGAAACGCTCATGCATTGCAAGACGCTCTATCGGACGGTGGCACTCGCACACGCGAACAAGAGAGGGGGCGTCACCCCCCGCGGTTACACGAACGCGATTGCAACGGCGTCCGCCAACCCACCGGCGACAGTCTGCCGAGCAACTGCGGAAGCGCCTGTGCAAGTACGTCAGCGCGACACACGGCGGGTTCACGCCCGCCGCTCCTGACGCACGTGGTTCGCCGGACGGTGAAAAAGCGACTTTTGCGCTGCACAAACGCACATTCGGGAACAAGAGCGGGGGGGCGTAAGCCCCCGGGGTTACGGCAACGCGGTTGCAACGGCGTTCGCCAACACGCCGGGCGACAGTCTTCCGAACAGTGGCGGAAGCGCCTTTGCAAGTGCGTGAGCGCGAGAGACGGCGGGTTCACGCCCGCCGCTCTTGGTGCGTGTGCGACGACCGTGTCCGAATGTGTGCGGAATTGTCGTTGCAGGCGCGGTTCCTGAAGCCACGGCGGGGTCACGCCCGCCGCTCCTGTGCCGCGCGTGCAACGACGCTGTCTGAACCTGGGCGTAATCATCCCTGCACGTGCGTTTCCCACAGACACGGCGGGCTCACGTCCGCCGCTCCTGGTTACCCGTCCGACGATTGTGTGCGGATATGTACGTAATCGTGCCGGCCACGCGATTCCCCAAGCCACGGCGGGCTGACACCGGCCGCTCCTGGCGCTGATTGTTCGTTTGTGCATCGCAAAAGTCGTAATTCCGTCGGCGGGCGAACGCGCGCGAACAAGAGCGGGGGGCGTAAGCCCCCCGTGGCGTTACGGAAACGCTCATGCATTGCAAGACGCTCTATCGGACGGTGGCACTCGCACACGCGAACAAGAGACGGGGCGTCACCCCCCGCGGTTACACGAACGCGATTGCAACAGCGTGCGCCAACACGCCGGCGACAGTCTCCCGAACAGTGGCGGAAGCGCCTTTGCAAGTGCGTCAGCGTGACGCACGGCGGGCTAACACCCGCCGCTCTTGGTGCGTGTGCGACGACGCTGTGTGAACCCGGGCGTAGTCATCCTTGCACGTGCGTTTCCCACAAACACGGCGGGCTCACGCCCGCCGCTCCTGGGCTTCGGCGTGGACGCTTGCTGGGAAAATTGCGACTTTTGCGATGTACAATTGACGTGCGCCACGTCTTTCTCGCTCTGCCTTCCGCAACGATCGGCCTGTACATGCTCGCTAACCGCCTTCTGGGGCGAGAGAATCAATTGGCATCTGCGCCCCGAAACAACAAGACAAGTTGAATCGGGCAGCAGCGGTGGGGCATTTTTCACGCCGATTGGGCATCGCCACCAGGGGCTGATGAGATGAATTCAGAAACGCGAGGGCAATGGAACGCTACCAGTTCATCGGCGAGTTGGGTGGTGAGGGCGTCGTCGTTGTCACGGAGGGCGTGCAGGTGCTGGCGCACACGTCGCGAAGCCTGGGCCAGGAACAACTGGCCGCGATGCCAGAGCGTCGGCGTATGTTCTTCGGGGCGATCCAGCAGGGAATCGAGTCGGCTGAGCACGCAGGATGCGAGGTATAAATCCGTGGCGGCGTCGGCCAGGCGTTTCTGCACATACTGTCTTTCGACAATCCCCTCGCGGTGCTGCAACAGTGCCGACTCGACCGCTTTGCCGAAGGCGGCAATATCACTCGCCAGGCGGGTTGCGGCATTAGTCAATTCGGCATGGTGAACCGGCACATGCGGCGCGCTGAAATAAATCCGCCGACCGGCAAAGCGCAACAACGCCTGCCATTGTTCCCAGGGTCGCCAGATCGCTTCCGAGAGCACCTTCAGATGCTGCCCGACCTCTCGGAGACCAACCAGGGCCACGAACGCCCGCAACACATCATTGGCACCTTCGCCGATCAGGTTGATGCGAGCGTCGCGCATCATCCGTTCGTAAGGCTGATCGGTAAAGTACGCCTGGCCGCCGAAAATCTCAATCGTGTCGTTGACGATTCGCCACAACGCTTCCGAGGCGAAAACTTTCACCATAGCTGTTTCGAGCATGTAATCTCCGGTCTGAGCGTCGAGCAAAGAGGCGGCATGCTGCGTGGCCGACTCCATCGCGAAAATGTCGGCGGCCATCTGCGCGAGCTTTTCTTTGACCATTTCGAAATCGGCCAGGGGACGACCGAACTGGTGGCGAGTAGCGGCGTGGCGAACGGCCGCCTGCAAACATACCTTCGCCGCGCCCGTGCACGTCGCCCCGAAGGTGATTCGCCCGTAGTCCAGAGCGGTCAACGCTAACTTTAAACCTTCTCCCGGCTTGCCGAGCAAGTTTGCCGCCGGTACGGGCATGTGGTGAAAGGCGAGTCGGCTGGTGACGGTTCCGCGAATGCCACATTTTGGCATCCGGGCCTCGACGATCTCGAAACCTGGCAGGTCGGGAGTGACCAGGAAGGCGGTAACATGAGTGCCTTCGCGTCCGGGAACTGGCGCTCGCGCCAGCACGGTGAGCACGCCGGCGATAGCGCCGTTAGTGATGTAACGCTTCTCGCCGTCGAGATAATACACCTGCCCGTCTTCGGAAGGGGTGGCTGTGGTCTGAACGGCAGCGGCATCGGAGCCGGCCTTGGGTTCGGTGAGCGCAAAAGCCGCCAGGATTTCGCCGCGGGCCAGTGGCGGCAGCCAGCGCTGCTTCTGTTCCTGCGTGCCCGCCAGCATGATGACTCGCAGACCGATGCTGTGGTGAGCGTTGAGCATGACGGCAATACTGGCGTCCACGCTGCCTACCGCTTCCATAATCCGACACGCCGCCGACTGCGACAGTCCTAACCCACCGAACTCTCGCGGTATGGTCAGCCCGAACAGCCCGAGTCGCGCCAGACCTTCCATCACTGCTTCGGGGATGTCGGCCAGGCGATCGATCTCGAAGGGATCGATCTCAGCGTCGGCAAACGTGCGGAACTCCTCCACCAGGTTCTGCACCGTCTCCTGTTCCAACGGTGGCAATTCTGGCCAGGGAAACATCAAATCCGAGCGGAATTGCCCGAAAAACAAGCTGCGAGCAAAGCCCAGTCGGCGACCTTCGAGACCGAGCATTTCTTCGGCTTGGCGAATCTGCTCGCGGCGTTTCTCAGCGGTAACCACCATAGCCCCTCCTCCCGTTTCGGCATCTATATTCCTAGCCGCATCCTGGCTACACAACTGCATCGCGTGCTTGTTCCATGGAATGACGCAGAACGTCGGAGATTGGTACAGTCCGGCGAGTTGCCTTCTATGCCATTTTACGCTGCTGCCGCAAGGCCAGGTGACGCACTCCTCCTCTCCAGGAAGGCGAGGGTCGGGGTGTGGGCAGCTTCGCTGCTCCGCAAGCGTCACGGTCATCTCCGCTGCGGCTGGTGATAAGAGTTAGCCCTGGCTGGCGTGAGATGTGGCGTGTCCTAGAATGGAATAGCATTCGGCAGATCGCGCAGTCGGAAAGCGGTGTGGGCGTGGTTTGCCGTGTCGCTAGTGCACATGGGACAGACATGCGGCTAGTGCTTCTGGGTCCGCCAGGCAGCGGCAAAGGTACACAAGCACACTGGTTGCAGCAGCGCTGCGGCCTGGCGCATATCTCCACCGGCGACATTCTCCGCGAGGCCGTACGGCAGAAGACGCCGCTCGGCCAGGTCGCTCGGCCGTACATGGAGCAAGGCTGCTACGTCCCCGACGAGATCGTCAACGGCATCATCGCCGAACGCTTTCGTCGCGCGGATCGGCCCGAGCATTTTGTGCTGGATGGCTACCCACGCACGCGTCCCCAGGCGGAAGCTCTCGATGCCATTTTGAAGGAGGCGGGTCTGTCGCTGGATCGGGCGATTCTGCTGCATGTCCCCGATGAGGAAATCGTCCAACGCATTGCTGGTCGGCGTAGCTGCCCGCAATGTGGCGCGATTTATCATCTGCATCGCCAGCCTCCTAGACGCCACGAACTCTGCGACCGCTGCGGAGCACCGCTGGTGCAGCGAGCTGATGACCGCGAAGAAGCTGTCCGCGAGCGCCTGCGCGTCTATTATGCCACTTTGCCCGCTGTATTGGACTATTACCGTCAGCAGGGCAAGCTGGTCGAACTCGACGGCGTCGGGGAACCGGAAAGCATTTTCCAACGCCTCCAGCAAGCGCTGGGCAACGGTGTATCCAGCCGTGTAACTTAGGGCCGGAACGGGTGTGTCCGCCCCGATCATTCACGAACCCTGCCATGATGCTGAAAAAAGTGCAAGCACAGAAAATCGAATACAAGCGACCGGAAGACATTGCCAAGATGCGCGAGGCCGGCAAAATCGTCGCCGCCGCTCTGCGTTTAGCTCGCGAGATGGCCCGGCCTGGCGTACGCACTTCGGACATTGACCAGGCTGTCGAGGAGTTCTACCGCCAGCAAGGGGTCGAGCCGCTCTTCAAAGGCCATCCTGGTCGTGTGCCCTTCCCAGCCTGCTGCTGCATCACCGTCAACGAGCAGGTGGTTCACGGTATCCCTGGCCCACGCGTGTTACGGGAAGGCGATTTGTTGAAAGTGGACACGGCCTGCAAGAAAGACGGCTGGTGTGCCGACGCCGCTATCAGTGTGATCGTCGGCCAGGGCAGCCCCGCCATTCAGCGGCTCGTTCAAGTAGCCGAGCAAACCCTCGAACTGGCTATCCGCGAAATGGGTCGGCGTCGCTGGTGGTCAGAAGTCGCCGCGCTAATGGAAAAGTACGTCAAGGAACACGGGTATTCCGTCGTCGAGAAATACGTCGGCCACGGCATCGGTCGCACCATGCACGAACCGCCTCAGGTTCCCAATTACACCAACTGGGAGCTACGCCGGTCCGACTGGCGCTTAGAACCCGGCATCGTCGTTGCCGTCGAGCCGATGGTCAACATGGGACACAAGGAAGTGGTGACACTTCCCGATAAGTGGACGATCGTTACTCGCGACCGTTTGCCCAGCGCTCACGTGGAGCATACCGTCGCCATCACCGACCACGGCATCGAAGTCCTCACTCGGGACTGAGCGCCTGCGGCGGCCAGTCGAACTGTTTACGCAACCCCGGCTCCGGTACCATCCTTTTGAGGAGTTTCAAGATTAAGTCAACGGACTTAGCAGGAAAACACGCCACAAATGTATCCAAAAACGGGCCGGTAGATATTGGTGGCCAAACCGAGCAGCAGCGCCTGCATCTCCTGAGTGGCGGAGCAACGAGCGTGAGTGTCTGTTCCGAGCAACCCGTTGAGCCAGCGCTTCATGCCCTGGGTGGTGGAGGGACAACCGTGGGCCCGGCCGCGTTGTCCGGTCCGCTTGTCCACTTGCAGAGCCCCTTGGGCAAAGCGTACCAAACCGACCTCGGCCAACCCTGGGCCTCCTCCGATGGTGCAGTCTTAGTTTTAGCAAACCGCTAACGGATTGTTCAACAAAGCCATACCAAGGGAAGAGACACCAAGGTAAGCTTTGCTCCTCTTCGTGGCTTGCTCGCTTAGTAGTAACTTGACCGAACTGGGCTGACGTCAGGCGGTGGGATCGGGAGAGCGGCGGGGCAACTTGACGGTGAAGGTAGTGCCGCGACCGACAAGGCTTTCGACACGGATGCGACCATGATGGGCCTCGATGATCTGTCGGCAGATGGTCAAGCCCAATCCGGTGCCGCCATGTCCGTGTTCATCGGGCTGTTTGGTGCTATAAAACGGCTCGAAAATGGTGCGTAATTTATCGGGCGGGATGCCGACGCCGGTGTCCTGGATGGCGATTTCCACCATATCGGTCTGGAGGTTTTCGCGCACCTGGACACGAAGCACGCCGCCTTGCGGCATAGCTTGGCGAGCGTTGATGACGAGATTGAGCAACAGTTGCTGGATCTGTCCGGGGACAACGGGGGCGAGTGGTCGGCCCTGATAATCTTTTTCGATGCGGATACGCTGACGTTGCAGGTCGCGTTCGGTTAGGGCGAGGACTTCTTCGACGAGGGCGACGATGTCGGTGATCTCGCGTCGCAAGTTATTTTTGCGCAGCAGGCCCAGCAGGCTGAGCGTGATGGTTGTGCCGCGCTGACTGGCCTTGAGGATGCGTTCGAGTGCGTCGCGGCGTTCGGCATCTGAATCGGCTTGCAAACCGAGCCGGGCGAAATTCAGAATCGTCGTCAGCAGGTTGTTGAATTCATGAGCAATGCTGGAAGTGAGCAAACCAATCTGGCTGAGCGTCTGCAGACGTGCGACCTGTTGCCGCAGTTGTTCGACTTCCGTAGCTGGCGCTTGCTGCACGGAAGCATTCATGCCGATTCGCCTCCTTGCCCGCGGATTCGCAACTGTGTAGCCCAACCGCAGTCGTGATGGACTAGCATTGGTATCGGTCAGCAAGGTGAGCGAACTTCATCTCAAGTGCTGGCAGCAGCGCTTGTTAAGCGCAGGGATTTTCGGCGGGCAGTGAGGCTGGCTGGGCAGCGGTAGCGGAAGAGAGCTGTGCCGACCGCTTTGGTTGGCCAAAGGTGGCAAAACGGATAATCTAATCGCGACTTGCCGATGCAGCGATGGCGAACCAACATCGGCAGACGCGGATTTGCGGTGAAAAGCCGGCGGGCATTCAGCTGCCGAGCGAGCCGAAAGGGAATCGGCCATGCCACCACTGGCCTGGTGGGTTTGGCAACGTTGCCGCCAACTGATCCTGGGGGTGCGGGATTTCGTCTTTCCACCGGTGTGCTGGTTTTGTGGCGGGGCGCTGGAAGAGGAATGCGACTTTTGTCGGCAGTGTCGGCAACAATTTCAGGAATCGTCCAGCCGGGCCTGCCCACGTTGTGGTCGCAGTGTCGGGCCGTTTGCTGACATTGCGGCCGGTTGCGACCGTTGCGCGAGTGAGCGTTATCCGTTTCAATCAGTGCGGCGATTGGGGCGATACGAGGGGGTGCTGCGAGAGGCGGTGCTACGCATCAAAGATTTCAATGGCGAAGGCTTGGCCCTGGCCCTGGGACGGTTACTTGGCCAGATCCTGGCTCAGAGCGATTGCCGATTTGATGCGATTGTCCCGGTGCCGTTGCACTGGTTGCGGTATTGGCAACGCGGTTACAATCAGGCGCAGGCCATTGCCGAGGGAATCTCCGAGGTGACTGGCCAGGCAGTTTTGCCGCGCCTGCTGCGTCGCAGGCGCTATACACCGAGCCAGATCAGTCAATCCGTAGCCCAGCGGGAGGAGAACCTGCGCGGTGCCTTTGTGGTATCGCGGTGGACGAAGAGCGTGCCGTCGGCCATTCTGCTGGTAGATGATGTAATGACCACGGGGAGTACCCTCCGGGAGGCGGCCCGGGCGCTGCGATCCGCCGGCGCGCGCACTATCCACGTCGCCGTTCTCGCCAGGACTGAAGTGTGACCAGCGGCAGTCAGTTGTGAGCGGGCAGCAGATGCAGCTGCGCTAGCGGCTCCGGTCGCGTGCTCCGAAGAGGTTCCCCTGGCAGCGAAGAAATGCAGCAAAAGAGGATGCTGAATCGGCGAAAACTTCGTGGCTAAAGAAAAAACTGGTGGCGGGAAGGCGGCGAAGTTTCTGAAGCTTACCAGCTCTTGCCAGACTCTGAATTTTGTGCTGGCGGAGTATCCGTTATGCTGCGCAATATGCCGAGTTTGGCGGGCAGATTTTTGCTAAGCTGGCTCGTGGTCAGCGTTGACACTACCCCAGGGCAAAAGTAAACTTCAGGCGAGTCAGGCAAGCTTCGGGCGGTCGTGATGGCGAACTTCTAGATGGCAGAGATTCGGCCGCGGATCACCCAGCCGACAGCGCGGCCCAGCGGGGTCAGGCATGCACACCTACCAGCTCTTCCAGCAATTGGTCACACGCTCCCAGCCGCCGGAAAGTGGATTTTATCTATCCGAATTATCGGCCCCAGCACGCTGGCCGTTGTTGACCTTTCTCCCCACCGGTTACGAGCCGGACTACGCCTATCCGCTGCTGGTTTTTTTGCACGGTCGTGGCGGGAGTGAACGGCAATTGATTCCCTGGATGCCGGCGTTGTCCCAACGCAACTATGTGGCGATCGCGTTGCGTGGTCCGCAGAGTGTGCGGGGCAGCAAACCGCGGCGAAGCGCTGGCACGACGGCTCTCCGCTTCCAGATGGGCGGTTTCACCTGGCGTTTACCGGCCAGTGCCGACGGGGCTATTGAAGAATACATCTTCACGGCCATTGCCCAGACGCAGCAACGGCTGCACATTCACCCGCAGCGGATTTTTCTGGTGGGTTTTTGCGAGGGTTCGGAAGTGGCGTATCGGTTGGCGTTGCGTTACCCAGAGCGGTTTGGCGGACTGGTGGTGCTGAATGGCGCCCTGCCTCCTTTGCGCCCACTGCTGCGTCTGCCTGAGGCCAGGCGTTTGCCTGTTTTCATCGCCCACGGCGTGGCTAATGCCGTGTTACCGCTGTCGGCAGCGCGACAGGCGGCCTCCCTGCTTTACACCGCCGGCCTGCCGGTGCATTTCCGCATCTATCCCACTACCCACCGGCTCCATCCGGCCATGTGGCAGGACGCCAACCGCTGGCTGATGCAACTGATCACCGCTCAGGCGTAAACACTGGCACAGCACCCGGTCGGTGGCTGAACCAGTCCGCAAGAGCAAGTCCCGGTGTTCTGGCTGTACCGGCAGGGCATTCGTTCGTCGAGGAGCAACCGTAATTGTCCCCGGTTACAATAAACCCAGCTTCCCGATGGGCCGGGAACTAAACGGTTGTCGTGACCGTCAGAACATCAGGGGCCAGGGGGACATTGGCCAAAGGCAACGCTCTTCATGCCATTCATCTATCATCGAAACGGCACTGGCGGTGTATCGCACCGGACGCACCGACCGGGCAGCACACTACAGCATTTCCAGGGGGGCAGAACGAACCGCGGACACCAGGCATCTGTGGTGGTTGGCATAGTGGTTCTGCTTCTGGTCCCCTGGACGGCAATGACAGCGATAACCAGAGCAGAGGGCACAGGGCCGTCCGGGGTGCCGACTCCGCCAAGTGTGCTCGACTTCCTAGAAGTAAGGCCGGGCTGGCAGGTGCAAGTCGCCGCGGGTGACGGTTTAGTCCATTGGCCGACCTCATTGACCTTCGACCGAAGCGGCAATGCCTGGGTCGTGGAAAAGAGCGAATCCGGAGGCCAACTCTACCGTCTCAGCGACACGGACCACGATGGCGTGTACGATCGGCGTGAACCGTTCGCCGCTCCGCTCCAGCACCTCGAGAGCGTGGCTGCGTGGAGCGATTGGCTTTACCTGATCGGATCTGGACGGATGGTCCGCTGGCGTTCGCCGATGGCCGCTGGCCAACCCGAAGCCGAAACCTTGCTCGAAGGGATAACACGTCGCCCAGTCTATTGCAGCGTGTCGCCTGCCGGGTTATGGTTACGATGTGGCGGGGAAATTCGCCTGGCCGGTCAGCCAGCCGGACGGTTCCCCAAGAGTGACGACCTGTTGCTGCTAATTCCGCACGATTCCAGGGAGGTGCGCCTGGTAGGTTGGAGCCAGGCGCCCTGTCCAGAGCCAGTGGCGAGCGATGTTGCGGGCAATGTCTGGCTAGGTAGCCAGTTGCATGACCGCCAACCGCAACTGTTTCGCTGGCAGCCATTCACAGAAACCATCGAGCCGGTAGTCGAGTCGTCAGCGACCCGGGTTAAATCTGCTACGGCGACGGCGGAGGGAGAAGAATCCCCGGCAGATTTCCAGCCCTTGTTTTTCGTGCCGGCGCCGCAACCACTGGCGAACGGGCAATCTTGGCCGCGGCCCAGCAAAAAGCCGCCGGGACGGCAAGGAAACGACGCTTCCCGCTGGCAGAGCCTAGTCGGTCTAGTCTGCGACTACGATGCGGATAGCGAAGAGGACGCCCTGCCAAGTCTGGTTTGGGCGAAGGTCTGGCCAGCGGAGGTGGTGTCCTACACGCCACGCCGCGAGAACTTCGCCATTGGCGTGAGGGTGCGCCCAGCGCATCGCGTCGCGGTTCTGTGCACGGCCCTGGCCACGGATCGAACCGGCGGGATTTTTTTGGCCGGACGTTACCGTCTGAGTGGCGGCGAGGTACGCGGTTTCTTGCTCCGCATCGTTCGGCGAGGGCCGAACTCAGACGGCGTCGCTCGCACCGAGTTGTGCAAGCTGGATAACCGGCAACTGCTGCAACAACTGGCCAGTGCACGGGCTGCCGAGTTGCTCGCGGTACAGGAAGAAATTTGCCGGCGTGGCGAAGCGGCGGTCGCCGCGCTGCTGGAGCTGGCCTCTAGTCTCGCCGAAGCCGAAAAAAGCGGCGGGCGCGGAGCTGACGAAGGTGCGAAGCCAGCGGCTGGCGTTTCCCCGTTGTCGGCGAGGCGTGCCTTGCGGTTGCTGACGGCCCGGAGGCCAGCAGCAGCGCGACCGCTCGGCTGGAAGCTGATTCGCCACAGCTCCACACAACTGGCACTGGCCGGTATCGCCTTGCTCCGGGGCGACCGCAGTGACGAGACGCGATCGGCACTGGTGCAGTTGCTGAGCGAGCGGAGCTTGGAGGTTCGGCGTGCGGCAGCCCTGGCGCTGGCGGACTCCGGCGATGCCGACACAGGCGGTGGGCGCGAAGCCGCCGAGGTAGCGGCGACGTTCGGCAATTTCCTGCGCTTTTGCGACGAACGCGAACTGGCCTGGCTCGATGCTCTCGCTCGTGGGCTGGAACGGTGCGGCGAGGTGGGGCTGACTGTGCTGTGGGAAATCGCCCATTCCGGTTCGCAACAGGAACTGGCCCTGGCCGTCCTTGCCTGGACTCGACTGTATTCGCTGTCGGCTCTAGCGCAGATCGGAAAGTGGCTCGACCATCCCCATCTGACGCACAAACAACGGCAAACGCTGCTGCAATGGTGGTCGCAAGTGGCACGTTACTACCCGGTATCGGCCAGGCCAATCTTGCAATGGTTGCAGAAACAAGAGCGATTGCCGCATGCCCTCTTGGCTGCGGGACTGCAAGCACTGGCTGCCGGCACTGGCGAAGATGGTGCGGACATAGCCCGATTTGCGGCACGGTGGCTGCAACACGAGGATTTGACTGTGCGGCTGGCAGCCATCCAATGTTCCATGCGCCACGCCATCGCCCCCTCCGCCCGGATGACGCTGCTGCGGCTGGTTCAGGAAAATGCTCGTTCTCCACAGGAGCGTTGGCTGGCGGCAGAAGCCCTGCTGGCTTACGGAGACGAGGAAATCCGGCCCCAAGTGCTCGCTCTTCTGGCCGACACGTCGCAAGGTGCGGCGCTGCGTGAACGCGTGGCCGTTTTGCTGCTGATTTACGGCGACGCACACACTCGCCAGCAAACCCTGGGTCGGCTGGCCGATTGGCCTGCGGACATGGGGCAGACCGTTGTCCTCCATCTTCGACCGGAAAAGGAATTACTGCTGGAACTGGCCCGGAACCTTCAGCGCGGTAATCTAAGCACGACCGATCGCGAAATGCCGTGGTATCTGCGGCTGACGCGTGCGGCTCCAGCGTGGCTGAAAGATGCCCTGATTGAGGCCCTGGCCGTCTGGGCTGCGGACGATCTGGCCGCCTGGCAGGTGATGGCGGCCCTGGCTGAAGGCCAGCCGGCTACCACCCGGGAGTGAAACCCGTCCTTACCTTTTCCTCTTGCAATGGGCGAGGCAACTCGCCAGCGAGTTCGTGGCAATGGGTGCCGGAACAAGAAACCAGAACCGGCCAGTGCCCTGCCCATGCCGTGGAAAAGCAACTGTGCTGGCACATACCGCTGGTCTGAGCGGCACCCCTGCCGCCGGTGGCGACCCTGCCGTGGAGGAGTTAAGATGCGATCGCCAATAGGTGGATACCAACTCGTCTGGTCGTGCCGCTTGGCGTGTGTTACTGCGCTGCTGGCGGCGCTGACTGTGTTGGCGGAACAACCGTCGGCCAAACGCACTCCGCGGGAGGCCTTGCGTCCGTTCAACGATTTAATCGGAGCCTGGCGAGCTACCGGCGAACCGGCTACCGGCACGCTTGCCGATAAACAAAAGGGATTCTGGAGCGAGAAAATCTGCTGGACCTGGAAATTCCGGGGCGACGACGCCTGGCTGGTCATGGAGATTCAGAACGGCAAGCGGTTTCGCAGCGGCGAGTTGCGATATCTGCCCGAAAAGCAGCTCTACCAGTTGACCCTCGTGCCGGTGAGCGAAGATGCTCCCCGCGTTTATCACGGCCAGTATGACGAAAAGACACGGACGCTGGTTTGCGAACGCACCGACCCGAAGCGAAAACAGGACGAACGCGTGACCATCAATCTGGTGGACGACATCCGCTTCGTTTACCGTTTCGACTACCGCCCGCTGGGGCGCAAGCTCTATGTTCGCGATTTTCTGGTCGGCGCGACGCGAGAAGGTCAAAGCCTGGCCGTCGAGCGACGCAAAGGGCCGGAATGTGTGGTCAGCGGCGGGCTCGGCACTATTCCTGTCAGTTACAAGGGGCAAACCTATTACGTCTGCTGCACCGGCTGTCGCGATGCCTTCAATGAAAACCCCGAAAAGTACATTCAGGAATTTCTCCAGCGCAAAGCCAGGGAGCAAAAACCGGAGTAACTTTGCCTGCTCTGCCGACTGGTTTTGCCGCCTGACAGGAAAATTTTTACAATGCTCTTGACGCGGCTGGACGATTTTGCTAATGTAGCGAGGGGAGGTTGTGGTGACCTTCCCGACAGAACCATCCCGCCTCAAACCATCCTGCCTGAAGAAGGGGGGCCAAGCATGTTGACGATCTACGGCTCAGCACAGCGGTTCTGCGATGGCATTACCCGCCGCAATTTCCTCCAGATCGGGGCCTTCGGGGCCAGCCTGACACTCGCGGACCTGCTGCGGCTCCGCGCTCAGGCCGCCGAGACCAGCAAGGGCAAAATCTCTTTGCCCAACAAAGCCGCCATCATGATTTACCTGCCCGGCGGCCCATCGCACATGGACACTTACGACCTTAAGCCCAACGCGCCGGTCGAGTTTCGTGGCGAATTCAAGCCCATCAAGACCAACGTTCCCGGCATCGAAATTTGTGAATACTTCCCGCTGCAGGCCAAAATCATGGACAAGCTGGCGATCATCCGTTCCATCGTCAGCGTGGATGAGCATTCCGACTCGCTGGTGATGACGGGTTATCCGGAGCGAATTTCGCGGGTGACCAACCATCCGTCGTTCGGAGCGGTGGTTTCCAAACTCCGCAGTGGTGCCGACAGCGCCGTCCCACCGTTCGTCAGTCTCCGCGGCATGTCCCGTGGCACGGAACCAGGCTTTCTGGGGATCGCACACCGTCCGTTCACGCCCAGTGGCCCGGGCCTGCAGAATCTCCGCCTGCCGGGCAACGTCTCTCTCGAACGCTTCGAAGACCGCCGGGCATTGCTGACCAGTTTCGATGGTCTCCGCCGGGAGATTGACGCCAGCGGCACGGCTGAAGGTCTGGACGCCTTCACGCAGAAAGCGATCGACATGGTGCTCTCCGGCAACGTTCGCCGTGCACTCGACCTGAGCACCGCTGACCCGGCCACACGCGAACGCTACAAGGGCGTGGAGCAATTCCTGACAGCGCTGCGGCTGATCGAAGTCGGTGTCGGCTGCGTAACTTTGAGCATCGGCGGCTGGGATACCCACAGCAACAACTTTACCACGCTCAAACGCCAGCTGCCGCAGGTGGATAAAGGCGTGGCCAACCTCATCCAGGATTTGCACGAGCGCGGACTGGACAGGGACGTGCTGGTGGTGATGTGGGGCGAATTCGGCCGAACTCCCAAAGTCAACAACCAGGCTGGCCGCGATCACTGGGCACCGGTCATGTCTGCCCTGGTCGCCGGTGGTGGCATGAAAATGGGCCAGGTGATCGGTTCCAGTACGGAACGCGGCGAACGTCCGAAAGACCGTCCTTGCACGGTGTCGCAAGTCCTGGCCACTCTCTACACCGCGATGGGAATTGACCCGGCCATGACCTTCCTCAACGGCGCCGGCCGGCCCGTTCACCTGCTCGACGATCGCCAGGTGCTGTCGGAATTGCTCGGCTGATTTCGCCAATCGCTGGCGCGAAACTCTGTCGGCTTTTCCAGGAGCGGGGGGCGTCAGACCCCGTGCCTGATCGCGATACTAAATGACGCCGCACTGCTGGATGTGAGATAGTCTCGGCACCGATGCCAAAGCGCCACGGGAAAATTGCGCTTCTTATTGCTGCCGGGAAACTTATCCTGCCCAGGGACCTGCCGACTCTGGTTGAGCCAATGAGAAAACCCAGGGGAGACCACCATGCGGAGCATGAAATGCCTTGCCGCTCTGTTGATCGGGATGATGTTGCTCGGTCAGGCCAGCCGTGCCGCTGAGCCTGAGCGGCACGCTATCTCGCCTAGCTACCGACCCCAGCCGGAGCAAGTTCGCAAGCTCGAAATCTATCCCGGTCAGGTGCGATTGCGCGGCTGGCATGATGCCGCCCAGCTGATTGTTACCGCGACGCTGGCGGACGGCCGGCTGCAAGACCTCACCGGCGACGTCACCTATACGGTCAGCCAGCCGAACATCGTCAGGGTGTCCAACTCAGGCATGGTTACGCCGATTAACGATGGCACGGTGGAGATCACCGCCAGCTTTGGCCCGCATCAGGCCCGCATCCCGGTCGTTGCAGAGAAAGTGCATGAAAATCTGCCGATCAACTTCGGCAATCAAATCGTGCCGATATTTACCAAGCTCGGTTGCAACTCCGGTGGATGCCACGGCAAAATCAGCGGACAAAACGGATTCCGGTTGTCGCTGATCGGTTCCGATCCCGAACTGGATTACATGACGCTGGTCAAGGAAAGTCGCGGTCGGCGCTTGTTCCTGGCGGCGCCGGAAAAGAGCCTGTTATTGCTCAAAGCCACTGGACAATTGCCGCACGGCGGTGGCAAACGGATGGAGGTCGGCTCGGATGAGTACAACATGATCCTGCGCTGGATAGCGGTCGGCACACCGTTCGGCGATGCGAAAGACCCCGTGGTCGTGCGGATTTCTGTTTATCCCGATCGGCGGGTGACCACGCGGTACAATCGGCAGCAACTGGCCGTCTATGCCCATTACAGCGATGGCAGTGTCGAAGACGTAACCCGCCGGGCACAGTACGAAACCAATGATGTCGAGATGGCGAGTGTGGACTTCAGCGGGCTGGTGACCACGATGGGCCAGGCGGGTGAGGCCGCCATCATGATCCGCTACCAGGGTTATGTCGCCGTCTTCCGCGCCACTATTCCGCTGGGCGTTCCAGTGCCACCCTGGTCGTTTGAACCGAAGACGATCGTGGATCGCTACACCGCAGCAAAGTGGCGGCAACTGGGACTGGTGCCATCGAAGCCGGCCAGCGACCAAGTGTTCATCCGTCGCGCTTACCTGGACATCACCGGCACTTTGCCGAGTGTCGAAGAGGTACGGGCGTTCGTCGCCGATCCCGATCCGAACAAGCGCGACAAACTGGTGGATCGGCTGGTGGACAGCGAGAACTACGCCTACTATTTCGCCCTGAAATGGGCGGATATACTCAAGGTGAAACGCCGCAACATCCCGCAGCGGGCGCAAGGCACGTTCGCGTTCCACGGCTGGATCAAGGATTCGCTGGCCAGCGATAAGCCTTACGACCAGTTCGTGCGGGAGATTCTGTGTGCCGTCGGCGACGATCGGCAGTGCCCGCCGGTTTTCTGGTACACCGAGTTGCAGAACCCCGAACAGTTCGTGGATGATGTCGCCCAGGTGTTCCTCGGCATGCGGATCAATTGCGCTCAGTGCCACCATCATCCGTACGAAAAATGGAGCCAGGACGATTACTGGGGACTGGCGGCCTTCTTTGGCCGGGTCGGTCGCAAACCGGTTTCCCTGCTGGGCGTGCAGGTACAGAATCAGAATCAGACCCGCATCGCCGTTTTCAACCGCCCGACCGGCAATGTCATCAACAAGCGCACCGGCCAGCCCGCAGTCATGAAACCGCTGGAAGGTGAGCCGGTTACTCTGGCTCCGGGCGAAGACCCGCGGCTGAAACTGGTCGAATGGATGACCGACCCGAAAAATCCGTTCTTCGCCAAAGCAGTGGTCAATCGCTACTGGGCCCATTTCTTCGGTCGCGGTATCGTCGATCCGCTCGATGACATGCGCGACACCAATCCGCCGACCAATCCCGAACTGCTCGAGGCTCTGGCCAGGGATTTCGTCGAGCACGGCTACAGCCTGAAACATCTGGTGCGTACTATCTGCAAGAGCCGCACGTATCAGCTCAGCTCCGTGCCCAACGAATTCAACAAGCATGACAAACAGTCCTACGCCCGCTATTACCCGAAGCGGATGAGTGCGGAAGTGCTTTACGACGCAGTGTCGCTGGTGACGGGAAGCCCGTCCAGCTTCGCGGGAATGCCCTCGGATCGCTTCGGTGCCAGCCGCGCCATCATGCTCCCGGATGAAGCGTTCCAGAGCTATTTCCTGGATGTCTTCGGTCGGCCCCAGCGTCTCAGTGCCTGCGAATGCGAACGGGTCAACGAGGCCAACCTCGCCCAGGTGCTGCATCTGCTCAATTCTCAGGAGGTGCAGGATAAGCTGAGCCGACCCGGTGGCCGGGCCGATCGCCTCGCCAGCGATCCCCGACCCGATGTCGAAAAGCTCGAGGAGCTTTTCCTGCTGGCGTTGGGACGCCAGCCGACACCGCAGCAATTGCAGGTCGCGTTGCAGACGATCGAACGTCGCGGCCCGCAGAACAAGAAACAGGCCTACGAAGACATCATCTGGGCGCTGATCAACACCAAGGAATTCCTGTTTATCCAGTGATGCCCAAGACGAGACGGACACGTCCACTGCAGGTGTCAACGGAGCAACTCACCCGGCCGGGGTCACGTACTGGCGTGAGCCAGGCGATTTTGTTATGATGCAATGACGCTGCCATTTCCCTGCCGGCAAGATGGATCCGGCTAACCACGAAGACGCTACAAAGGCACCAACGGCTATCCTTCCTTGTGGTCTTTGTGTCTTTGCGTGCTGGTGGTTAGACAATTCTGGGTGCATGCGCCATGGGAGGAGGAACGGCACCAGCGCGGCAGGTTGCCGCCTGTCGCTTTGCATTGGGCCTGGCTCTGTGGTTGGTGTTGGGACTGAGCCAACCGACAGCGGCTTTCATCGAACGGCTGACGCCGCTCGGCGATTTGCTCGAAGATTCCGATTACGTGTTCGTAGCCCGCACGGAATCGGTGAGTGGTGAGAAGAGTTTAGCCGCGTTCAGTGCCGTCGAAGACCTGAAGGGACGCACGCCATTCCGTACCCTGCGGGTGCAGTTGACCGGCGACAAAGAGAAACATGTCCCGCATTTGCTCAAACGCATCGCTCCGCAGGTGCCAGTGGTCTTTTTCCTGACGCGGGTGGACAAACAATGGCTCGGCCTGGGATACACGGAAGGGACGTGGTTCCAAATCATCGGCAAATCGGCGAGCGAGACGGTACAGTGGCATTTCACGCATTGCGAAATCTACCTACGGCGTACCTTCAAAGGCAGCACCAGTGAGCTGGTTCAGGTGATCCGCGAAGTGCAGTCCGGCCAACGCAAACCACCGCCGCCGAATCCGAAAGAGCCGCCCGGATTCGGCCCGGAATTACCCCCGAATAAACCCAGCACGGAACACGGGAGAGGAAACTCTTCAGCCTCCGTCCACCACGGCGGGCTAACGCCCGCCGCTCTTGATTCTGTGAACCACGGTGGGCTGATACCTGCCGCTCCTGCTTTGCAGTTGATTGCCGCCCTGGAAGCTGGCACTCCTTACTGTCTCGGTGGCGGATACCTCCTGGCCGTGATCTTATTGCCACCGTTGGCGGGATTGCTCGCCCCGTTGATATCGCTGTTGTTTCCAGGCGTGTTGCTGGCCGTCTGGCGGCAGTATCGGCTGCTGGTATACGTTTTGCTTGTACAATCCACGCTGGTTGTACTCCAGACGGTGCTGGGCTGGTGGTATCCATCGGCCTGGTGGCTGGCGCCGCGGTACTGGTGGTGGCCGACGGTTATCCTGTTCGCTCTGGGCTTGCTGATCGGTATGACTCTGGCTCATCGGCAACGTAGTGGGCTGGCGTCCGCCGACCCCGAATTGGGTTCCGCGACGGGTAGCGGAGTGCAGCGACCGGTGCGGCTGGAATGGTGGGCGCTGATCACGCTGCTGGTAGTGGGAATTGGCTGGGGCGTCTGGGCCTGGAGCCGCTACGGCTCTGCCTGGGACCAGATGACGCCGCTGACCGTGGGCAGTGCTGTAGGTTTAGCTCACCTGATGCTGCGTAGCCTTTGCCGTCCTCATACCACGGTTGCACGCTGGAGCACTGGACAGGTGATCCTGGTGGGGATGCTCTTGTGCGGCGTGGGGCTGGCGTGGCGAGAATGGCAGGAGAGCGCACCGTGGCCTGCGCCGGTGTCGGCAGCCACACGTACGGAAGAAACCTGGCCGCAGTATCGTGGCAACCCCGAACGCACCGGCTGCCCCACCGACAGCACTGTCCCCAGGCAACCGCGGATACTCTGGCGTTGCGATGTCAGTCAAGGCCGAGGGCGATTTTATGTCCACAGCACGCCGACCGTGCTCGGCGACTGCGCTTACGTCGGCGTTCTGCATGAAATTCAGGGACAGACGCGAGGTTACCTGGTCTGTGTGAGTCTGGCTGAGCGGCAGGCGGCTGGGCGAACCCTGCCTGCCGGAACAGTGCTGTGGCGTTTCGATGCCGACGGAACGCTGAAACCGGTCTTCGCCTCGCCGACATTGCGCGGCGGTCGGCTGTATTTCGGCGAAGGCTACCATCAAGACCGCGATTGTCGGTTATTCTGCCTCGAGGCTTCGAGCGGCAGAATGCTGTGGCAATATGCAACCCACAGCCATATCGAATCCACGCCCGCTCTGGTCGAAGTACCGTCCATAGGCGGTGCCAGCGACGTTGCCGGGAATGCTGAGCGGCAGCCCATCTCGGATACCGGGATGATCGTCGTCGGCGTTGGGGAAGAAGGTCTGCTCGCGCTGGAGGAAAGGCTGCTGACCAACGAGGTGCGGCTCGCTTGGAAAATTCCGCACTGGCATGTGGACGGCAGCCCGCTGGTGGTGGCTGGCCACGTCTATTGCGGTTCCTTGTTGGGCGACTCGCCGATGACACAAACGCCTTTCGTGGCGGCATTCCGGCTCAGCGATGGGCGGACGTTGTGGCGAATCGAGTCGCCTCTCCCGGTCAGTGCCTCGCTGACCTGGGCCGACGGGAAAATCCTGGTGCCGCTGGGCAACGGCAAGATCAACGCCGACGCCAACCCGCCAAGGGGCGGCATTCTCGCTCTGCAGGCGGATACCGGCCGGAGAATTTGGCAATTCGACAACTGCGGCCCGGTGTTCAGCACGCCGGCGGTGCGATCCGGTCGGGTCTATTTCGGCTCGAAAGACGGCTGGTTGCGTTGTCTGAACGCAGAGAGTGGGGAACTGGTCTGGAGCCAACCGCTCGACGCGGCGATCGTGGCCTGCCCTGCGATCGCCGAGGATGTTGTCGTCGCCGTCTCCGTGCGGGGCACCTTGTACGCGTTCGATGCCGCTACCGGTCAAGTCCGCTGGCGGCTCGACGAACTCGTCGCCGACGCCCCCAACCAGGATGTGTATTCCAGCCCGGTGCTCTACCGCGGACGGATTTACCTCGGTGTGGGGCGATACCTGGTCTGTCTGGGCGAAGAAAAGTGACGGAACCACTGCTGGGTCGCATCGCCGTACTCGCTGGCCGACGGTTGCACACCACACGAATCCGGATGGGCATATAGCGACGATGCAGACGGAGACGTGGGTAGTCTTTGCCGGAGAAGACACCGCCGATGTCGAACTGGTCGGTGGCAAAGGAGCCAGCTTACTCGAACTGACCAAGGCTGGCTTTCCGGTGCCGCCATTTTTTGTGCTGACCACGAATGCGTGGCGGCAAGCGTGGTCGCTCGAAACTGCTTCGGAATGTACGGCACGCTGGTCCGGATCGGCTACCGCAGAAACTCAGCCCCAGGATTTACCCCCACCTTTACGTGCATTAGTGGCATCGGCGTATGAGCGATTGGGCGGCGGAGCAGTAGCGGTTCGGTCGTCGGCCGTGGCCGAGGATAGCCACGAGGCCAGTTTTGCCGGGCAGCAGGAAACCATCCTCGGGGTGGAAGGTCTGGAAGCTGTAGTCCAGGCCATTGTGCGTTGCTGGGTCTCCGCGGAATCGGAGCGTGTTCGAGTTTACCGTTCGGTTCGTGGGTCGCTGACGATGCCCGGCAAGCATCCTTCGCCCAGCAGCGACACGATCGGTGGGCGGGAGACCATCGCGGCCACGCCGATGGCTGTCGTAGTGCAGCGCCTGATAGAGGCGGAGGTGGCCGGCGTCCTGTTTACCCGCGATCCGACCGACGCCACCGGCGAACATCTGCTGGTCGAAGCTACCTGGGGTCTCGGTGAAGGCGTGGTCAGCGGCAAGGTTATGCCCGATCGCTACCGCGTGCGTCGGCAAGACGGCGTGCTGGTGTGCCAAGAAATCGCCGAGAAGTCCTGCTGCGTCCGGCGAAACGGTCTGGAAACTGTCCCCGAGTCTCTGCGTTCACAACCCTGCCTGACTCCCGAACAACTGGCGGAACTGACACGGCTGGCATTGCAAGTGGAGCAGCACTACGGCGAGGCACGGGATGTGGAATGGGCATTGGCCGCAGGACAATTTTGGGTACTGCAAGCCCGACCCATTACCACCGTCTCCGCCTGGGAGCGCGAAAGCTATCGCCGGGTGGAAATAGAGCGGTTGCAGCAACTGGCCGAGCCTCGCGGCACCGTCTGGGCTCGGTATAACCTGGCCGAATCTCTCACCGTTCCCACGCCGATGACTTGGGCAGTGCTGCGCCAATTCATGAGTGGGCGTGGCGGTTATGGACAGTTACTGCGCGACGTCGGCTTCGATCCCGATCCTCGTTTGGACGCGCTGGGTTTTCTGGACCTGGTGGCCGGTCGGCCCTACGTGAACCTCAGTCGGGAGCCCTGGTGTTACTTTCGTTATTTTCCCTTCTGGTATCCGTTTTCCGACCTGAAAGCCGATCCGACGCGGGCGCTCTATCCGCGTCCAAAGCCGGACTGGTCGCGGCTGAGCTGGCACTTCTGGCTTTATTTGCCGTGGACGTTCTGGAAGATGGTGCGGCAGGTGTTACGGCTGAACCGATTAGCTGGCGAATTGCCGCAGCGGTTGCGGGAGGAAGTGTATCCGGCGTTTGCCCAATCTGCCCAGGCCGCGCGACGCGAATCCCTAGTCGGTTTGTCCGACCGAGCGGTGTGGCAGCGCTTTCGCCATTGGCAAGAAGCCACGCTGGTCAGTTTTGCCCGCCAGGCACTGCAACCAACGGTGGTGCTTGGCCAGCTACTCGGTTCACTGGAACAGATGCTCCGCAAAACTCTTCCCGCCCCGGAAGCCACGAACGCTGTGCGACAGTTGCTCGTCGGCGTTCGTCCCGATGCAGAAGCGGATGTCGCCAACGGGCTGGAAAAACTCAGGCAAGGGCAGTGGTCGCTGACGGAATTTGTCCAGCGTTTCGGGCATCGCGGCGAATTGGAGATGGAATTGGCCCAACCACGCTGGGAAGAAACTCCCCACACCCTGCTCGCCCACCTCCAGCCTGCCGATCAACTTTCCGCAAACGACCAGACCTTCTCGGTGCCACCCGTTGCCTCAGACACCGCTGCACCACAAAGGGAACGGGCGAGTGTCTGCTCCGAAAGCCAGGCCCCATTTGAACGCAGCTGGCAGGAGTTGGCAGAAAAATTGCGGCAATCAGCTAGCCATCTCGACACGCTGCGGCAACTGGTGGAACGTGTCCGCGAGTTTGCGGCTCTGCGAGAAACCAGCCGGCATTATCTGCTTCTGGGTTACAGTATCCTGCGGCAATGCCTGGTGGAATTGGGACGCCGCTGGCAGCTCGGCGACGGCATTTTCTATCTCACGCCCGAGGAAATCGAACGCCTGATCGGCTTGCCTGTCCGCTCAGCTGACCCCGCTACGGTGATGCCGCAAAATACCTCCGCGGTAGGCGACCAGCATGTTTCAGGTGCCGATCCATCCTGGCACCTGCTGCGCCAGACGATCCGGCATCGCCGACGGGAGCGGCAAATTGCGCTGACCCTGGAGGTGCCGACCGTTCTTTTCAGCGATGATCTCGAAGCCCTGGGCCGACCGATTCAAGTCAGCGGAGCCGATACTGTTCAGGGCATCGCGGTTTCACCCGGCGTAGGAGAAGGCCCGGCCCTGGTGTTACGCGAACCGCACCGCCCAGCGGAACTGAGCAGCATCGGCCACAGCGAAACCACCACTGCCCACAGGCCGACTTCCGGTTACGTGCTAGTGTGTCCGTCCACCGACCCGGCCTGGGTGCCCTTATTTCTGGAAGCAGCGGCTTTGGTAATGGAAACCGGCGGGGTGTTATCGCACGGTGCCATTGTTGCCCGCGAATTCGGTTTACCGGCGGTAGTCGGTATCCCGGATGCTTGCCAGCGATTTCGCACCGGTCAGCGGCTGCGCGTCAACGGCAACACGGGTGAAGTGCAGCTGCTCGACGAACCGGTCACCGCCAGCACCATTTCTCGGCACAGCGCCGGTGAGTAAACGGTTCCGAATCAAGCCGAGGTAACGTCCGCCATCCGCCGCCCCCGACGCGCATCGTTCAGCTGGAGTTGCAGCGCCAGGCGTGAGCGAGGTCCTTGCCGCCAGCTGCTAACCGGCCCGGCTCTGGTCAGGTTTCCCGGTTTATGCAGCCTCCGGGTTGGGCCAGTTCCGCTACCTTGCCCTATCAGTAAGGCTTCTGAAACGGACATCGAACTATTATCAAATTTGAATTCGCGCTGGCGGTCAGAAGGCCAGAGTTAGCTACAATAGTATTCGGAAAGCGTCGCCGGGCGGAACCAGATTCGCTGCTGGGAGGAAGGAAGATGATTCCTGCACGTTCCGGCCCAGTGGAAGCCGCCTACCGTCGGTTACGTCAGGATGCAGAAACTCTGGAGCAACTGCTAGCCCAGCCTCTCAGCCAGCAAAGTGCCGAGGAACTCAAACGTACTCTCCATGCGTTGCACCGCGATGTTTGCAGCTACTACCGCCGGATTGAACCGCAAACTTTCGTCCAGGAGGTCTCCGACCGAGCGCCGCATCTGCGGCGACAGTTGGAGGAATGGCAACGCAAACACGACGCCCTGATGCGGGAACTGGAACGCACCTGCCGTCAGGTCCGCCGTCAACGCAACCATCTCGCCGACAACAGGTCTCGCCTGCAGCAATTGCTCCGCGGGATCCTGCAACACGAAGAGGAACGCGACCAGCTGCTATATCAGTCGTTTTATCCCGAGCCGGGCGCTTTGGACTGACCCGGCAAGCAGACGTGAGCCCGGCGCCGGGCAAGGACGAATCGCTGTCCTCCGGTTAGCAGCGCGCACAAACCGATGGCCGCGACACAACTCCAGCAGAACCAGTCACCCCAGCGGACGTAAATCGTCAGACCGGCGTAGCGTGGTAGGTCGGCAGAGAAGACGGTGGCGCAGGCTTTGCTCGCTCGCCAGGTGGCTTTCGGTAACGCCAATATCGAGCCATCGCCGTCCACCACAGCCGAGATGCCCATATTGACGCTGCGCAGCAGAGATCGGCGAGTTTCTGCCGCACGGAACCGGGCAATCGCCAAGTGTTGTTCGTGCTCCTCCGAACCGTGAAACCAGCCGTCGTTGCTCAGGTTCACAAAAAAATCGGGAGCCGTCTGGGCAAAAAACTGTCGGGGAAAGTGCGGCACCGTGTCCTCGTAGCAAATGAGCACGCCGAAACCGACACCGTGGTTTGCTTCCAGCCGCAGCACTTTCGCCTCGCTGCCAGGTAGGATCGAATAGTCCTGGTTGTAGGGCGACAGCCATTCCATCCAGGGGAAAATCTGCCGCAAGGGAATGTACTCCCCGAACGGGATGCAGTAGATTTTGTCATAACGATCACGAACGTGCCCGGCACCATCCACCAGCAGGGCAGAATTGTGCCGCAGCAGGCAATAGCGAGAGGCAGCGGACGGCGAATTCGGTCCCGACTCGACTGCGCTGCCCTCTTTTGGCGGAGGCGGAGGAGATCCCGCCAGAAAGTAGAGCCGGGTGTTGACCCCTTGCAACTGCGGCACCGGTATCAACCGTGACAGTTCTTGGATGGCCGCCAGCGTGTCGGTTTCCTCGTCGCGAACCCTGGCATATTCTTCTGAGGTAAAGTTTTGCCACGGGAGATCGGGTCCCGGCAGCGTCACAGCGGACTGATCCCAACTATCCATCGAGGGCGGCAGGTGTGAGCCGGTCGGAGAACGCGAACCATCAGCGGAAGCCACGCGGTAGAGCCTCACCCAGTCGTAGGGCATGGAAGTTTCTGGCCAGACCACCAGGTCCACTGGCCCGGCCTGCTGGAGGTGGGCGCGAAGCTCAACGACCAGGGCCCGGAAGTTGGCAAGAAATTCTTGCCAGCGCTCCTCGGAGGGGAGATTGCGAATCTCCTGCGGTTCGTTGGGCTGAGCGATGAGCACACGGAACCGGCCAATACAGGGGAATTCTTTTTGCCAGTGCCACGCCAGCAACGGATTGACCAGCAGCAACGCGATACTGACCAGGCTCCACCAGAAAAGGGCGCGAAGGGAAAGGGCGTGAGATGCAGATCCGGTATGGCCACGCAGCTTCCCCCGCACCAGCCATTCGACCAGCACTGCGTTGACCAGCATCACCAGAGCACTCAGACCGTAGGCCCCGGTAAGCGGAACCAGTCCCAGATACGGCAGGAGGTGATGCTGCGTATGTCCCAGAAAATACCAGGAGAATCCGATGTCAATGCGAGCACGGGTGAATTCCCAAGCCGTCCAGGCCAGCGGAGCTACCCACGGCAAGGGCCAGGCGTGTCCCTGCGTCAGCCAGCGAACGATCCATGCGAACAACCACCAGTGCAACGCCAGCAACATCGCCAGGCCGCACCAGGCCAGGTACATGCTGACGTGGGCCAGCCGCACCCATTGCACCGCGAGTAGCCCGAACAACAGTCCGGCTGCGAAGCTGGCCGGCAACACTGACCCATCACAGGCTCGCAGCGTCCACAGCCAGGGCACCAGCGCCACCCAGGCCAGCCAGCCACAATCGGCAGGAAAATACGCCAGCCACAGCAACAGCCCACTGAGCAGCGACAACGCCCAGACCAACCGCCGGCGACGGGCAAGAGCAGTCGGCGAGTGGGCGGGAGATGGATCCGTCGCGGTTTGTTCACCAGCCGCTGGTGATTGCGCCGGGGTTTCCGTCGCCATGTCGGCTTGCTCCCATTTTCCTGCCTTTGCTCGCTGGCGGAGACCAACGCTCTAACCGCCGAGAGTTTCCCGCACTGGTCAGGGACAATTCTGAGCCGACTTCGTGTCCGCCCTGTCTAGTTCAGGGCTTTGGTTCGCGCAGGCACCACAGATGTTTCCAGGTGCGGATGAGCACGAGATCGTCTACGGGAACGGGCGTGGCATGGGTGGTTTCGCCGTCCAGCTCATTTTTGGCGAGCAATTCAAACTTGGGACTGGCTGCTACTACGTAGGTGACGCCCCGCTTGTCGGTAGCGTACAATCGCCCGGCGGCATGGACCAGACTGCCCCAGAAGGGCTCGCCGAGTCTTTCCTGCCACAACACCTTACCGGTTCGCCACTCCAGGCAATGGAGAGAACCTGGCCCGGCATTAGGTTGGAAAAACCAATCACCGATCAGCACTCCGCTGCCGATGCGCTGGGGGTTGCGTTGTTCGGTCTGCCAGAGGCGATGCGTCGAAGTTACGTTGCCCTGACCATCGGGACGAACAGCCAGCGCCGGCCCACCGTAGCCACTGCTCATCAGCACCACCTGCGACGCCACCACCGGCGAAGTGTAGAGGAGCTTGCCCAGACCATCGCAGCGCCAGACCTCCAGACCGGTTCGGGCATCGTAGGCGGCAAGGAATTCCGGCCAGGCGGCTACGACCAGGGTACGCGTGGCGGTTTTGAGGATCCCGGGAGTCGCCCAGGAACCGAGCCAATCCGTTGGCTTTTCTCCATATTTGCCACCCGGAATATTCACTTTCCATACCTCTTTGCCGTCCGTCAGGTTTAACGCCACGAGAAAAGTGCGTTCGCCCGGCCCGCAATTGACAAACACTAGCCCGTCGTGAATGACCGGGGAAGCAGCGTTCCCCCAGACATGGTGGATTTTGCCCGTGTCATAGTGCCAGAGCTGCCGACCGGCGAAATCGTAAGCATAGACTCCTGCCGAACCGAACGAAACCACCACCCGCTGCCCGTCCGTGGCCGGACTTGCCGAACAGTACGGATTATCGCGATGCGTCGGTTCCTTGTCCGGATAGTGGACAACCTGCCGCCACAACTCCTTTCCCGTGTCGCGTTCCAGGCAGAGCAAAGCCCGCTGGTGTCCGTCGGCATCGAGGGACTGAGTCAAGAAGATGCGATGCTGCCAGACAACCGGCGTGGAATTGCCCGGGCCAGGCAGGGCGATTTTCCAAGCCACGTTTTCTTTCGCCGACCAGCGCAAAGGTGGACGGACATTTTCGGCGGCGTAGCCGTTGCCGCTTGGCCCACGGAAGCTGGGCCAATTGGCTTGACTCGCCGCCAGCACGCTGAGCATCATCACAGCCGTTCCCGCAGCACAGCGCAGCGTCATAGGCAGCTCCTGTTGTGGCGACCAATGGGCATGACCTCGAGGCGATGCCAGGCTCGGCGATCCGCATCCGAGCGAAATCCCCGAAAGCGGCGGGAGTCAGCCACCGTGGATCATCCGATCGGGAAGCGTCTGCCCGCCGTGCAATACCGGTGGATGGAAGGTCAGGATTTTTTCGTGTTCGATTCCGAAGCGGGATGAATTTGCTCTTTGGGCATCTCCTGCCGGCCCCAAGCAAACCAGGCGTTTGCCACGGCTTGGCGAAATTGATCGTATTCCTTTACGCCCCGCAACACCAGAGGTGGGCCTTCGCGGCGACGAATCTCCAGATCGGCCGACTGGTAAAACTCCTGTTCGGAGCCGGCGACAACGCCTATCGCCAAACGCGGAAAATCCCCGCCCGGTTCGACGGCAATGTCCTGCAACGGGAGTTCCTCTACGACACGACCCGACCAGCCTTTGAGAACGCGAATGGCTTTATTGGTCAACACGTAACGGGTGGCGGTGATCGGCATGATCCGCAGAAAGAAGAACGGTGCCAGCATGAGCCAGGCCAGCAGCGCTAACACGGTGGCGATCGGCAGGGCGAAAATCATGGCCAGGAGGCTCAGAGCCGTCGGCAAGCGGAGTGCCCAGCGGATCAATTGCCGGGCCGCCAGCTGTATCTGTGCACCCAGCCGTGCCGGGGCCCCGCCCAGATAGGCTGTTACCGATGGCCAGCGTTCGGCCAGCTTGGCCTCCGCCACCTCCGGTTGAATGATTCCCAGAATTGCCTCAGTCCGCATATCGCGCACTTGCGGCCGATTGCCATGCCTCATTGCCGCAATACTCCTGGAATACCTGGGGACAGAGCCGTCGGCTCCCCGGAACCACGGTGGGCTGACGCTCGCCGCTCTCGGGGACCCGACCTGTTCGCATCTCGCAGTCGGCCGATGGCTCCGGTTGTCCCGCCGACCATCAGTCCGGCCGGCGGATGCTCCGAGGGATATTTCCCACAATTATCGCAAAACGCCGGGTCTGGGCAAGCGCGCCCCAACACCGATTCCCGCACCAACAGTCATCGCCATGATCCCTGCAGATCGTCATCGCACGCGCGACCAGGAGCGGCGAGCGTCAGCCCGCCGTGGGACGCGCTGACGCACTTGCAATGGCGCTTCCGCACTTGTTCGGGAGACTGCCGACGGTGTGTTGGCGAACGCCGGTGCAGACGCGGTAGCGAGACCACGGGGGCTTACGCCCCCGCTCTTGTTCGCGCGCCGTTTGCCCGCCGGCGGAATCGCGACTTTTACGATGCACGAACGAACGCGCGCCAGGAGCGGCGAGCGTCAGCCCGCCGTGGGGATCGGGAACCGCCCTTGCGAGGGCTATTCCACACACATTCGCGGACACTCGTCGCGTGCGAAAGCAGGAGTGGCGGGCGTAAGCCCGCCGTGGGACGCGCTGACGCAGTTGCAATGGCGCTTCCGCACTTGTTCGGGAGACTGCCGACGGTGTGTTGGCGAACGCCGGTGCAATTACGTTTGTGAAAGCACGGGGGCTTACACCCCCCGCTCTTGCTCGCGCGCCGTTCGCCGGCCGGCGGAATCGCGACTTTTCCGATGCACAAACGCACGCGCGACCAGGAGCGGCGGGCGTCAGCCCGCCGTGCTGCGCGAAACGCACTGGCAGGAGAATGCGACTTGCGCCGGTAGAATGAACCGCGTCAGGAGACACCCCGTCATCACGTACACACCCGGAGGGCCGGTTAGCCGGGAATGATACGGGGGAGTGGAAGCCGAATTACTGACTTTTCAGGTCGAAATTGGCGCTCTGGGTGCCCCCCGGCGGAACCTCAAATTCCACGGTTTGGGGCTGCTGCGAAGGTGGCAGGCGATTGTAGTACCCGGCGTCGGAGCTGGTTACCGCGGATTCCTTAGGTGTAATAGTTACCCGATGTTTGCCGACCATCGCTCCCGGTCTCCCCGAATCTATCAGGGTCAGCGTGAAATGGCCATTACTGTCCGTTACGCCATACGAAGCCGAGCCGGGGTACGGGTTCTGCCAATCGCCGATAGGCTGGAATGTGACGCGTGCCTCGGCGAGCGGTTGGCCGTCCATGGTGACGCGACCGGAGACCGGCACAATGTTGGACGCCTTGCCGCAACCGGTCAGCATTAGAGCGACACCACTAGCCAACAGTATCACTGCCCTGCACATGGTGCAATCTCCCCAAATCAGGTTCACGATCGATCAGCGAGGCACTTGGACTTCGCTTGTACGTCAGTTTAGAGTCCGCCCAGGTTGACCACCTCGCCGTTCTGGATGGTGGCCAGGGCGAATAGCAAGTTGATATCCACAGTGTTGCGAATAGGCAGAACGCGACCGTCTCCAAACAGGAAGTTGATGATCCCACCCGCATGCATGCTGGCGAAACCTCGCTTGCAGGGATTACTGCCGCCGGTTCCTCCGATGGCTACGCACCGGTTGTACTCGTTGATCAGGGACCGCGATTGACCCTGGATGATGGAGGACTGGTTGTAGGAGGTGTAAGTGTAAGCCCAGAAAGTGCGGCGGCCTGGCCGATCGCGGTTGGTGTATTCCCCGACGATGATGGTGTTGGAGGTGCCATCCTGAATGTCGTCAATTCGCTCGGTGGTCAGGTTGTTTAGCTGGCAGGTCGAATGCAGGGCGCCCCGCCAGTTCCGGGGCAGACTACCGCGCGGCTGGGCGCCACAGCAATCGTCAAACCAGTCCAACCCGGTGCTGCCGCCAGACACGGCTCGATACGACCCACGCCGGTACAGCAATCCCGATCCCGGCCCGCTTTCCGGCTGATCCAGGCGGTCGGTTTCGATGTCGGAGGGGCAGGTGTAATACGGTTTGACCAGCGCCTGCACCACTGGTGCATTGACAGTGTCCTCATTGAACGCGTTTTGATTGTACTGCTTGTACAGGGCATCCTGTTCCATGTAGGGCAAAATAGCTATGGTCCAGGTGATTCCGCTGCGCGTACCGCAACAACATCCTTCGGTCACTCCGCCCGGTGGGAAGGAGTTGTAATCATTGTGATAATTGTGCAGGGCGATGCCGATCTGTTTGAGATTGTTGCTGCAGCGCATGCGATTGGCCGCCTCCCGGACACGCTGAATTGCCGGCAGCAATAGCGCCATCAGCAGCCCGATAATGGCGATGACCACCAGCAACTCGATCAGCGTGAAGGCGTGCACACCTCGGTGCTGTCGAACCCTGTGCATGGTTGACCTCCTTTCGGAACAAGGCCTCTGGATTCAATGAAATTTCCCCGGTTGAAGGCATCTTAGCCCTGGTCCTTCGACCGGCAATAGCATGCGGATTGCCGGGCCGCTGCCATGACACTGAGTACCGAAAGTCAACCGCTCGAGTCGGCCAAGACCATACCCGACTGCGCCGCGCTTAGCGCTCCGATGTGCCATCCGGTCAACCGCCACTTGCTTTTTCCAATTGCGGGTGCATCATAAATAGCAAAGTGAGCTCCCAGGGAGAGCGGGCATGAATCTGCAGGAGCTGGTGCAACTGGAATACCTGAAATACCGGACAAGGCGGCATTTTTTCCGCGATTGTGGCGTGGGGTTGGGGACGTTGGCCCTGGCGTCGTTACTCTGTCCGGAGGCGTTTGCCCAGAGCGAGCGTGGTGCAGCAGCCGATCCGCTGGCGGCCAAGCCACCGCACTTTCGTCCGCGTGCCCGCAGTGTCATTTATCTGCACATGGCCGGCGCTCCTTCTCAGCTCGACCTGTTCGATTTCAAACCGAAACTGCTGGAACTCAACGGCCAGCCGTGCCCGGAATCGTATTACAAAGGGCAGCAGTTTGCGTTTATCCGTGGCGTACCGAAATTGCTGGGCACGCCGCATAAGTTTGCCCCGCGTGGTCGCTGCGGGCAGATGATGTCCGACATTCTGCCGCATCTGGCCACGGTTGCCGACGAGCTGTGCGTGATTCGTTCGATGAAGACGGATCAATTCAACCACGCCCCGGCCCAGTTGTTTGTGCACACGGGTTTTGCCCGGCCTGGTCGGCCAAGCATGGGATCGTGGGTATCGTATGGCCTGGGGACGGAGAATCGCAATCTGCCGAGCTTCGTCGTGCTGATTTCGGGGACGGCAGCACCCGATGGCGGGGCAGCGTTGTGGAGCAGCGGATTTCTTCCGACTGTCCATCAAGGCGTGCGGCTACGTTCGGAAGGGGAGCCGGTTTTGTTCCTGAACAACCCGCCCGGTCTGGATCGCGATCTGCGTCGCCAGTCGCTGGAGGCCCTACGCCGGCTAAATGAATTGCAGTTGCAGGCGGTCGGCGACCCGGAGATTCTGACCCGCATCAATCAGTACGAAATGGCCTACCGTATGCAGACAAGCGTGCCGGAGGTCATGGACATCTCCAAGGAGCCGGAGTACATCCACCGCCTATATGGCACGACGCCCGGTCAGCGATCTTTTGCCAACAATTGTCTGCTGGCGCGGCGACTGGTGGAAGCGGGGGTGCGCTTTGTGCAACTGTATCACTGGGGCTGGGATCAGCACGGCGACCACATGGGCAACGATTTGCGCTATGGGCTGGTGCAGCGCTGCCGGGAAACCGACCAGGCCTGTGCTGCTCTTATCCGCGACCTCAAACAGCGGGGCTTGCTCGACACCACGCTGATAATCTGGGGCGGCGAGTTTGGCCGAACCCCCATGAATGAGGAACGCAACGGCTCGAAATGGCTCGGTCGCGACCACCATCAGCACGCGTTTACCATCTGGCTGGCCGGTGGCGGCGTCAAAGCCGGCTTCAGCTACGGTGCCACCGATGAACTCGGCTACTTCGCCGTCGAAAACCCCGTCCATGTTCACGACTTGCAGGCCACTATCCTTTACCTGCTCGGTCTGGATCACAAAAAACTGACGTTCCGGTTTGAGGGCCGCGACTTCCGGCTCACCGATGTTCACGGCCACGTTGTCCACGACATTATTGCCGGAACGCTGCCCGCATCCCCAGTCACTACGCCCCCGTGAACACGCCGCCAAAGCCATAACCACCGAAGACACCAAGCCGCTAAGGAAAACCCTTTGTATCTTCGTGTACGTTTTGTCTCTTCGTGCCCCGGTGCTTATACTTTTTGAGCTAGCAATGGTCGCAACGTGACGGCAACGCCGGGCCAGGTTATCCTGGCAGCGCAGTTAGGTACCGGCTTATCGGGCGGCGCAGCAATGCTGCTCCTCTACGCTGTATCATCACTACGCTTAGGGTCTTCAAGGCAATAGCTCTTTTGTGTCTCTGCAATGCTGCGCTTGTACGCTGTGGCACTACGCCGTATTGTCGCTGCGACGTATCTGTTCGGGCTCAGCCTCACTCGGTTCCGAGGCAGCAGAGGGCGAGCTGGATTGTTCCCGCTCCTGTAGCCGCGCCCACATCAGCCGGCGCGCTCGGGAGAGCGCCGGGCCGATGCTGTTGACCGGAATATTCAAGGCGGTGCTGATTTCCTCATAGCTGCGGCCTTCGAGATAATACATGCGAACGATCTGACGAATGCGGCGTGGCAGGCGGCGAAGGATTTCGTGAATTTCCTCGACCACTTCCGGACGACCACTGCGGCGTTGCCATTCCTGACGTTCATCCATCAGGGCCTGGCCGTCCGGCAACGGTTGCATGGTCGGGCCGGTCAGCTTCTTTTTGAGCTGGCGTAGCACCAGCCGGCGGCCGACGACCACCAGATATGTGCTCAGTCGCGATTTTCCCTCGAATTGCCGCAACGTGCGGAAATTATCCTGCATCAGCTGCGTCAGGACTTCCGCCACCATATCTTCGACTTCTTCCGGCGAGACCGGGACGCTCAGTTGTGTGGAAGTATGGTGCACCACATGGTACAACAAGGGCAGGTACCGGTCAACAAATTCCCGCCACGCTGCCGGTTCCCGTCGCAGGCAACGCTGTACTAACTCGCGATCGCGTTCCGCCGCGTGCACCTACGTTCTCCGCTTGCCGTGTCCCGTAAGAAAGCACCTTGGCTGAATCCTGCCCGCACAGCCTCCCGCTGACTTCTGTCGAGGCGTAGATTTGTCCCCGGCGTTCCTCAAACATTATTTTACCCTGGCGGCGACCGGCTTGCCACTCGGGATCGCTGACCCTGCCGCGCCGGGCATCGCTGACCGCAAGACGACGGCAGGAAGGCCATACCAGGCCGAACAGCACGGGCGTTTGTCCAGGGGACTGGCAAACTGATACGCTTGGCATAACCCTGACCTGTATGAAAGGCGAAGTGGTCTATCTGTACGCTTTTGACGTGGCGGACGAGATCGCCCTCGGCCTGGTGACCGAGATTCTCTCGAAAAAGGCCGTTCCGTTTGTCGTCCAGCTGTCCAGCCAGATACCGCGTGAATTGCCGCTCTATCAGCCGCTGGCAGTCGAACCGCTGGTCACCGCCACCATTCGCGGTCAACCGGTGCGCGTCCTCGTGCGCGTTTACGGGGTCGGCGTGATTTCCGTCACTTTGCGTGTCCCCTGGGAGTCGGACAATCTCCGGGCGTTACTCCCCTTGCACGATCCGCGGCTGGATAGTGGCGACACGCTCGACCGTTTTGCCCGACGCATCTGCGATGAGGTGTACGAAGGCTTGCGACCCGTGCTCATTCGCAGTTCGCGGATCGTCGAGCCGGAAGCCTACACCATTTTCTGCGTGACCGACCTCGGTCCCGACAACGATGCCTCGGGATGGTTCGCCAAAAATCGCCGCGAAATTGCCGGGCTGCTCACCCAGACCCAGCCGGAGTCGCTCAGCGAAGACCAGATTCAGGAGACCTTGCGGATTCGTCGCTCCTACGAGAAGACCGACTTCGTCGTCATGGATTGGGACGCCGCTCTCGTCGTGGACACCAAAGGCTACATGGAGGATGTGCTTTACGTGCTGGAGCTGGCCAATTTGCAACTGGAAGAGTTCCGCATGATGGATCATCGCCTCGATAAATACCTCGACCGTGCCTACGAAGACCTGGAGCGGGCACGCTGGGTATTTCTGTTCGGATTGCGGCGAACGGTATCGAAACTGCGACGTTTCCGCGTGGACGTGACCCGCATCGCCGACGAAGTTACCCATATCACCAAGTTTCTCGGCGACTGGTACCTGGCGCGGGTCTATCTCGGCGCCAAAGAGCGTTTCCATCTGGACGACTGGCGGCAAAGCGTGCAGCAACGCCTCAGCCAGCTCGATCACCTTTACCAGATTTTCCATAGCGAAATCTACGAACGCCGCATGCTCTGGATGGAAGCGGCGATCGTGCTGCTGTTCATCATTGACCTGGTAGCGCTGTTTCTATTCCGACACTGACGTGGCACTGCTTGCCGTTAGCAGCACTACATTATCTCGTCAGTAAAGCTCCACGTTGCCCGCCACAAGAGCGGGGGGCGTAAGCTCCCCGTGGCGCGTGAAACGGCGCCTGGAAAGACGATTCGATTCATGTTCAACGGCGACCGCCACAAGAGCGGGGGGCGTAAGCCCCCCGTGGTTCGCGGAAGCGCATTTGCAAGGGCACTGCCGCGATCGCTCGGAAGACTGCCGACGCTGCACCGGCGACCGCCGTTGCAACACGCGTTATCCAATCCACGCCCGGCTGACGCCCGCCGCTCCCGATCCTCCGCGCGGCGACCGCACGTGAGCATGTGCGTGCTCGTGCTTGCCAGTGCGGTTCCCGAACCACGCCCGGCTGACGTCCGCCGCTCTTCGTCGTGCACGTGAACGCGGCTGGCCGAAAACCGCTTTCCGTTGCAAACGCGCTTT